>OIFG01000083.1_pt1 | contig 70579 bp, 80 predicted proteins | sample 1582031 | NCBI WGS metagenome assembly OIFG01 (sample SAMN07501051, study PRJEB24779) | human gut metagenome | isolation source: stool | host: human infant | place: USA: Pittsburgh, PA | reverse complement strand
TGGAATGGCAGACACGCCATCTTGAGGGGGTGGTGAGCGTACGCTCGTGAGGGTTCAAGTCCCTCCAACCGCACCAAGATATAAGGACCTACAGTTTACTGTAGGTCCTTTTTGCTATAACATTTAAAGTTGTAGGTGTATATAGGAGAGAGAAATGAATAAGAAATATTTTGTACTAATGCTGCTTTCACTAGCATTATCTAGTCAGTTTAGTTTAGCTGCAACAGTGGATGGGATAAACCAAAATACTAGTGCTGAACTGAAAAATAATGCAAAGTCAAAACAGTCTGTACAAACTAAAGCTCCTGTGAAATTAGATTTTGTTGAGATTATTCCTGGTGCTTTTAAAGCTGTTATAAAGGATAAATCTATAAATTCCAAAAAGCTTTCGATTGAAGATAAAATTACATTAGAACGGAAGGAGAAGGAGCACGCTTCTCAGCAATTTAAAATATCAGAAAAACCTGATTTTGGTAGTGAATACAAAACGTTTGATCCACTTTATAATGATAAGGATGAACAAGCACTAAAAGAAATTAAAAACTATAATACTGAATCAACACGTAATCAAGGTTATTTTATTGGTGGTCGAGATAAACCTTTACGCATTGTGAGCCCATATATGAAAAAGAATGGTCAAGGAGAGATTAAGCTAACGAATCCCATTAATACTAAAGATTATAGGACGCGTGCCGATCGGGATAAAGCAAATGAAAAGGCAATTCGAGAGTATTTAGATAAAAATAAAGGTCATGATTTATTTACAGTTCGTTCTAAACAGGAAATAAAAGAGTCACTAGAGAGCCTTTTTAAACCTATAGAATTAATTGAGTATCCTATCAATAATACCAAAGATTATAAAATGATGCCTATGATTCCTGGATTCCCAAAGAAAATACCTGGTTTTGCAAAAAATATTCATATGCATAGTAATCCAAGTTTTTTTCAAGGTGGGGCTTATGTACAATTTGCATTTGGAGGCACACCGGAACAATTAAAGCCATATATAGATGAAGCACGTTCTAACTCTAAAGTGGTTCTTTCAAAATCTGATATATCCAATGTGTATGTTAAACAATTTATTGACTCTAATATGGCTCATGCAGATTCTCTATCTGCATTAATTCCAAGGTCGATATTGACTGTAAAGAATACAACTGTGCCGATGGGTAAATTTATACAAGAGCGACAAGACCATCCAATTGATAAATTTGTAGATGAAATATATGAGTTGGAAAATCAAGTACTAGCAGAATTCAATAAGGTACAGATTGCAGATGAAGACGATAGTGCAAAGTATAAGAGATATTTTGAAACTAGTAAACGAATACAAGATGCGCGAGACGCATTAAAGCCTAAATCGGATTATGAAAATAAACGTTCTAAAGATAAAGTGTATCCAATTTACACTGAAAAAGAAAATCGAAAGCTTCAAAAACAATATTTGCATAGATTGTCATATAATGAAGATTCCATAGAAATACCAGACAATTATGTATTATATTTATTTGATTTTGGGGGCACTTGGAATCATCCATACTCTTTAGGCGCTGCAGTCAGTCCAGATAGAAACTATATCATTTATTTCTGCCAACAAGGTTGATTATAAAACAATAAAAGGTAGCAACATATATATTGCTACCTTTTGCTATATCCATCTAGGCAGAATTTCATATTATGTGTACAATCATAGTAATTAATAATATATATTGTTTTGGGAATGAGAGTGTTTTATGAAATTTAACTATGGCGATACATTGCGTATCCGAAATGAGTTATATACGATCCTAGGCAAAATTCGTTACATTGATACTCATAGGAGAATTTGGTATAAGTATAAGCTGGTTAAACATAAGAATAATGCTGAGTTTTGGATCAGTTGGAATGAAAAGCGTGATGTATATCAGTTTACAAAGTTATGTGGCAAAGTAATACCATCTGATATGAACGTAGTTCATCGAAGTTATCAGATGGCAATAGGTACAAGAGGGGATATAGATACAGATATAGATATTGGTGCTTTCTCTCGTTATGAAGAGTATGAAGATATTAATGGTACTCATATACTTACTATTGAAAAACGGGTTCATACGACAGAGTATTCCAAAGGCGTTTATGTTGATAAAAAATATGTGTCTCTTGAAAGCAATGCAGAGATAACTAAGCCTATTCTAGATAAAATGGATACTGTTAAGAAGGTGAGATTCATAGGGCCCATAATTTGGTTTTTGGCAAATTTCTTTAAGAATAAATAAAAGGTAGCAACAATATATGTTGCTACCTTTTGGTTTGCTCTAGAATTTAGTTGTTAGCTGTTTGCTTCAGCTGGTTGTAATTGTTCAAGTTCTGCTTCTTTAGCATCTAATTCTTTTGCGCCAAAGTGTGCAAGTACACAGAATGTAATGCAAAGAACACATGCTACTAATAAGAGGTAGAAACCTGCATTCCAACCAAATTTATCTGCTAAAACACCGAATAGCGTTGTACCAAGGTTGGCACCTACGATGTAACTCATGAAGCCACGAAGACCAACGGCAGAGCCTACAGCGAATGGAGGTACAATATCCATAGTTTGTACAGATGCTAAGAATTGAGGAATGTAGATTAAGCAACCTACGACAGCAGCAAAGAATGTAACCCACAAGAGGGATTCACTTTGCCAATAGCCAAAGATACAGAAGAAGATAATACTTACTGCAATGATTGCTGGTGGCATACGATAACCTTTAAAGAATTTATCGGAAATATAACCTGCAAAAATTGTAGAAGGAATAGCTGCCCATTCAAAGAATAAGAATGCGATAGACATTTCTGCTTTAGAGAAGCCTTTCACTTGTAATAAGTAAATAGGCAACCATGTAAGCATACCGAAACGAATCATGTAAACGAATGTATCAACTAGAGACACATACCAGGCATTTTTATTTTTTAATACATATTGTACAAAAATTTGTCTTGTGCTTAGGTGTGGTGCTTCTGCACTTCTATGTGCTTTATGAGCTGTATCGGCAATGATTTCACTAGTTGGTGGTAAGCCTTCTCGTTCTGGACTTTCTTTAATCAAGAAGCAAATAAGAATAGCTACTACAATTGCAATAATTGCAGGAATGCCATAGCTGCCTAATTGCCAGTGATCAGTAGTGGTGAAGTATAACGCAGCAGCTACGATTGGTGCTACGATACCGCCACCAAGATTATGGGAGATATTCCAAATTGCCCCAAAGCGACCACGTTCTTGTTTTGGATACCATTTAGCAAGTGTGATGAAGGATGGGCCTACACCAAAGCCTTGGAAGAAACCATTAAGAACTACTAATACTAAGAAGAAAGCGAGGCTGTCGGCAAAGCTCATAAAGATATTGATAATTGCACAGCAAATAAGACCGAAAGCCATAAATTTTGCAGGACTTGCTTTGTCAGCAAGACTACTCATGAAGCCTTTACTTAGACCGTAGGCGATAAGCATACCACTAGATAGCAAACCGATTTCCGTTTTGCTCATGTGTAAGATATCTGATAAAAAATGAGTTGATAAGGCAAAGTTGTTACGAACGATATAGTACGCAGCGTAACCAATAAATACACCGGCTAGAGATTGAAATCTATATTTGTAATATAAATTCATAATCATATTCTGTGGAACCGATGGTTTTGCCTCTTTTGGTTGTAGAAATGAAAACATAGTTATTACCTTTCTTTCATAATAACCAAATTCTAGTGCACTGCTAATAATACCATTTATAGATGATTTATGTAAATGATTAATGGTACTAAAATAAGCGTTAGAATTATAAAATTAATTGATATATGATTATTTTACAGAAAAATGTTATTTATATGTATATAGTAGGCTTAGGATATAGTAACATGTGGTATAAATACTGCATTCTATAGGGTTTGAAATTTATTGTAATGATGATTTATATTTTGGTATAATTATACTCATGCTGAATAGTTCTTAATTATTGTTATTTTAAGGAGATTGTATATGAAAGGTTTTACTAAACGTGCTATACTCGCTGCTTGTGTTGGTGCAGCCATGCTTATTACTGTAGGTTGTGGGTCTAATCAAAGCTCTCAATCTACTCAACTGACATATAATGGTTCCTCCACATTGGCACCAGTTATTTCTAAAATCGCTACAGATTTTACAGAAAAGAATAAAACTTGGAATCATGCAGATAGCTCTTTACCAGATAAAGATATTACTATTTATGTATCTTCTGGTGGTTCTGGCACAGGTATTAAAGCGGTTATCGACGGCACTGCGGACTTCGGTTTAGTAGCACGAGAAGTGAAAGACAGCGAAAAAGCAAAAATAAAAGACTACAACGAAATTAAAGTAGGTATTGATGCCTTAACAATTGCCGTAAATCCTGAGAATCCTTTATATGCCATAAAAGATAATCTTACTAAAGAAGAAATTATTAAAATCTTCTCAGGCGAGTATAAAACTTGGAATCAAGTAGATCCTTCCTTGCCTAATCAAGAAATCATCGTAGTAACACGCGATCTTGGTGGCGGTGCCCATGAAGTATTCCAACAAAAAATTATGGGTTCTGTAGAGGTAACTAAAGACGCTATTCAAGCTCCATCTATGGGTGCTCTTGTAACTAAAGTTAAAGAAAATCCATATGCTATTGGTTACGCATCGTATGGCATGTTGGGTCAAAATAAAGGCCAAATCGTTGCCTTCAAAGTTGATGGTGTAGCACCAACAGATGAAACGATTACTGATGGTTCTTACATGATTCAACGTCCACTTCTTATCGTAGGTAAAGGTAATATGGGCGGTGTAGCAGACGCTTTCACAAAATACTTGAAGTCTGAAGAAGGCCGTAAAGTTATTCATAAAATGGGCTTTGTTCCTGTAAACTAATCAGATAGAATAAAAGCAAGGCTGCGGCCTTGCTTTTTTCTTATGAAAGGAGAGTCTATGCATTTATCAGATCGTTTTACATCTGGCATAGTACCGATTATGGCGGTGTCTGTTCTCGCCTTATATATAGGGCTCGTGCTCTATATGGCGATAGAGGCGTGGCCCGCTTTGATACATATGTCTTGGACGGATATTGTAACCGGTACAATCTGGAAGCCTATGGCACAAAGTCCTGTATTAGGTCTGGCCTATATTATTTCTGCTAGCCTCTATGTATCGCTGTTATCATTGATATGGGCGTTGCCCTTGGGGATTGGTACCTCTGTAGGTTTGAGTCTAGGTGTATCACCACGTATTCGCCAATTTTGTTTATCTACTATAGATATGATCGCTGGTATACCTTCTGTTATTGTTGGTTTTATCGGTCTTGCCGTAGTGGTTCCGGCCATTCAATCGATGCTTTCTTTGTCTACCGGTGAGTCTATTTTATCGGCTAGTCTCGTATTAGCCTTTATGATTTTGCCTTATATTGTGACCCACTGTACGGAATCTATCGAAACCTATCGTCAGCGCTATGAAGAAACGGCTTTGGGCCTTGGTATATCGCCGTGGCATACCATGAAAGCTATCGTACTACCTAGTGCAAAAGGTTCGATCATTCTTAGTTCTGTGCTAGCCTTCTCCCGTGCTATGGGAGAGACCATGGCCGTTATGATGGTTGTCGGTAATGCTCCCATCTTGCCTAATTTACTGGGTAAGGCTGAGCCAATTCCATCTCTTATTGCACTTGAAATGGGTAGTGTAGAGTATAATAGCTTGCATTATAGCGGTTTATATGTAGCGGCGTTAGTATTGCTAATCATTTTGATACTGACTAATGTTCTAGTCTATATGTATTCTTGGAAAACTAGAAAGGATGGTCATCATGAAGTTATCTAATCTTGCGTTAGCTACTTGGGCTTATGGCAGTCTAGTCCTAGTTATGGCAATACTCATCGCTGCTTGTGCCTACATTGTGTATCATGGTGGACCGTTAATAACTGTTGATTTTCTCTGCCTCTACCCAGCGGGCATGCCTCTCGGTGTAGAAGGGGGCATATTTCCTGCCATAATCGGTAGTATTTTAGAGGGCTTATTAACGGCTTCTATGGCGGCTATTGTAAGTGTTCCTTGTGCCCTTTACATGGTATATGGCAATATTTCTCGTTGGAAATCAGAATGCTTTTTGTTCACTCTACGCTGTATGTCCGGATTACCATCTGTATTGATTGGCTTGTTCGGTTATAGTGTGCTGATTTTATATTTAGGTATCGATAAAAGCTTATTATCTGCATCGATTACGTTAACGGTAATGGTTATACCTTTTATTACGTTGCGCCTTGTGAAAGTATTCCACGAGTTTCCTCATGAAACTTATGAGGCAGCTCTCAATATGGGGCTTTCACCAAGTTATATATGGATGCATATGGTCATACCGAGTGCCATGCGCGACGGATTGAGCTCTATAGCCCTTGGAGCGGCCTATGCGATGGGGGCCACTGCACCGATTATGTATACTGGTGCCGTATTATATACTAGATCTATACCGAATATAACGGATCCATTTATGGCCTTGCCATATCATTTGTACATTTTGGTAAACGAAGGTTATTCAGTAGATTTAGCCTATGCTACAGCCTTTGTATTGATGGTAATATTACTTTGTATTAATATCATTTGTCGCTACATAGGAGGGCGGTCTTGATGAGCACGATATTAGATATTAAAAATATAGAGGTGTCCATTGATGAGCATCCTATTTTGCAACACATAACCTTGCCTATTACAGAACATGCTATAACGGCTGTTATTGGGCCGTCTGGTTGTGGTAAAAGTACATTGTTAGCTACGCTTAACGGTAGCTTACAGGCACCGAAAAAAGTCACTAATGGACAAATTATTTACGATGGCCTATCGGTAGACTCAATGAATCCGCAAATGTTACGTCGCCAAATCGGTCTCATCGGACAACAACCGACCGTATTTCCTGGTACCATTGAAGACAATATGGTATTTGCTCTAAATTATTATAAAGAGTTATCCTCTGCAGACAGAAAGGCTAAAGCGGTACAATGTTTAGAGCAGGCTGGATTATATAGGGAAATTAATGGTGACATGAAGCGCTTGGCAAGTTCTTTATCTGGTGGTCAACAACAGCGACTGTGTATTGCGCGAAGCTTGACCGTAGATCCTCGAGTAATGCTCTTTGATGAGCCGTGCTCTGCCCTTGATATAAAAAACAGCGTGCATATTGAGGCATTGCTAACTGAGTTAAAAGTAAAACAAACGATTGTCATTGTTACGCATAATTTACAACAAGCTAGACGCATTGCAGACTACACTGTCTTTATGAATGATGGCCGAGTTGTAGAGTGGGGCGCTACAGCGCAAATATTCTCTGATCCACAACAAGAATTAACTCGTGATTACTTGGCTTTTGGCGGATAATCTTGAAAAGTTTACATTCATATAAATAAAGATAAAATTTTTATAAACTGTTGACATGTTTCGTTTAAAATTGTATATTATAGGTGACATACTGGCGTGTCGTTAAAGGGACTGTGAGAGAGTTTAGCCAGACTGACATACGATATAGTTCGAGAGTAACTATATACATAAAAAGGCATGCCGCTGAGAGACGAGAGAAGGGTGGTGTGTCTTTTTTGTATGTAAAATACGATGTAGCTTGCTTTTTTACAATCTAATAAGCAATGTAGATTATCAATATTATAAATATAAAATTTTATTAAAATAATAACGCTCAGGAGTTTAAAATATAGACTAAGACCTCCTTATGTAATACAATGTATTACATAAGGAGGTGCTTTATATGGCAAATATTTCAGTCCGTTTAAATGAACAAGAAGAAGAGTTATTTAAAACCTATGCTGAGTTTATGGATGAAACACTTTCTACCCTCTTTAAGAAGGCTTTACTAGAAAAGATTGAAGACGAATTTGATCTTAAGGTAGGTCAAAAAGCATTAGCAGAATACGAGCAAGATCCAGTTACCTATTCTGTAGCGGAAATGCGTGCAAAATATGGCTTATAAACTTGAATTTTCTAAAAGGTTTGACAAGCAATTTTCTAAATTAGATAAATCAATGCAACGCTATCTTTTTAATTGGCTCATAAAAAATATAGATAATGTAGAAAACCCTAGGTACTCAGGCAAATCATTGACGGGGAATAAAACAGGGCTGTGGCGTTATCACATTGGTAATTATAGAGTCATAGCTGATATTAATGATGATAGATGTATTATTTTAGCGTTAGAAGTGGGTCATCGAAAAGAAATTTACAAATAGAGGATACATTATGAAATACTTACGTCGTGAACTTAATCAAGTGGAAAAAGAATACTTAAAACAATTTGGACAAGACTCGTTGAACCGTGTTGTTCTACACGATCCAGATACGAAGGATAAACAAGAAATACAAGATACGATTGATATTCTAAAAGACGCTATAGCTAAGAACAAACCTCTAGAACAAGTTCCAGAGGATATGTGGAAACTTATTGAGTTTTAAAGTATGGCCGTTAATCCAGAACGAACTAGAGTAATTTATTTCCTCCATACAGTACAATAAAAATAAAACAAAACAAAACTAAACTAAAGGCACATTGTTAAATGAATACTTTTCCTAATATAAGGAGAAATTCAATAACAATGTGCCTTTATGTTATAGGTTGTAGAGTTCCGGTTTGCGATCTCTAAAGATATTAATTTTGTTGCGAATGTCTTCGACTACAGCGAGGTCGATATCTACGGAAGCAATGCCTTCGTTCGTATCCATTTCGAGGAGGTTCGTGCCCCATGGATCATAGACGGCAGAGTGACCTGTACTTTGAACGCGACCTACTGTGCCACAGCCGTTTACGGCACAGACGAAGAGTTGGTTTTCTATGGCTCGTACTTCATTGAGTACTTGCCAGTGGCGTAGTCGCATCGTAGGCCATTGGGCGGGTACGAATAAGAGTTCAGTGCCTGGTAATGCAGCCATTCTCACTAGCTCAGGAAAACGAATGTCGTAACAGATGACAGTACTGCAAGGTATTTCGTCTAGCTTGAAATGTGTAGTATGAGTACCGCTAGCAAAGTATTTGTCTTCTTTAGCAGGGCTAAAGCCATGCATTTTTGAATATTCACCTACGAGGGTACCTTCACGGTTGTATGCATAAGATGTATTGAATACTAGATCATCTTTCGCTACAGCGACAGAGCCGCCTACGATATTCACGTTGTGCTCTTTTGCAAAGGCGCTGAGCAATGATTTTGTTCTTTCTCCATTTCTGTCGGCGATCGTAATTAAATCATCTGATGGGTGAAAGCCTGTGTTCCAAGTTTCAGGTAAAACAATAATATCAGGATTTTCTGTAAGTGATTGAGTGAGTAACTCTTGAACGCGATTGTAGTTGTATTCTACGTCATTTACGTGAACGTCCATTTGTAAGAGGGTTAAGCGTTTTTTCATGGCAAATCCTTTATCGATTAGAAGCGTATAATTTTTGTGATTTGTATTATAATTAGAATATTAAAGCATTCCATTCTAGATTACAACATAAAGTATCGTTAAAGGTGTTTTAGAGGATATATCTCTTTAGGTTATAAATCATCTATTTTAGCTATACGTATATGGGGTGGAGTTTTTACTATTCTTCATAGAAATGTTATAATATTCTGTATATAATTGTGTTCTGATAGAGGAGGACCTATGAAACGGATTCCGTTAGTAACACTATTGGTTGTGGCCTTAGCAATGCTGGTGGCAGGTTGTGGATTGCTTTCACAAAAAACAGAGCCTACTAGTTCAGCGCCACCAGTAAAAGAAGTTAAGATGGTACATCCATCGGGCATTCCTGTTCTTATGTATCACAAAATTGGTGACGATAAAGATAATGATGCGGTTATTCGTGAGGATTTATTCAGAGAACAAATGAAGTTTCTCAAAGATAATGGTTATAATCCACTAACGATGGATCAACTATATGACTATGTCGTAAATGGTGCAGCAGTACCTGAAAAACCAGTTGTATTAACCTTCGATGACGGATATGCTGATACGTATTCTATCGTATATCCACTTATGAAAGAATATGGTTTTGCAGCTACTGTATTTATCAATCCTGGCGATGTAGGCACTCGGTTAACTTGGGATCAAATTCGTGAAATGCATAAGAATGGTATCACCATTTCTAATCACGGGTTCCAACATATCGAAATGGGACAATTGTCTGAAGCTAAGCAAATAGAAAATGTTACGAAGGCTCAAGAAGCTCTTGCAAAAGAAGTAGGTATCAAGGATAATCCTTGGTTCTGCTACCCTTATGGGGATAAAAATGAATTCACCGATGCTGCCACTAAAAAAGCGGGCATTAAAATGAGTATGGCCATGAAATCTGGCTGGGCTCATACAGGTGATAATCCATATAACATTTTGCGTGTTTGGGTTGGTAATGCTGTTGATATCAAACATTTTGAAGAACGCATTAGCACCGAACATTTCACTGATTTATAAGGAGAAATACATTGTTCAAAAAGAATTGGGTAAAGTTCATCATCATGGTGTTCCTATTTACTGTTGTAACCTCACCATTCGTGGTGCTCTTTGGACCATTTAATAATGTAAAGCGCGCCGTTATTGGTGCCATATTGCAATCTCGCCATCCTCATTACATTACATGGCTATTCAGTGAAGATGAATTGCAATCTATTTTGGGCACTGTTGGTGTTGTTAAAAGCCAAGATTTGTTCAAGTTTAATGCTCGTGAAGATAAGAGTTTAAACCTTGAAAAAATTCAGTCTGCTCGTTATGTAGGCTATATTCTTGAAATTCCAGATCCTCGTCGTATTGAAGTCGGTACAGCTGCTAATATTCAAGAAAAAGGCGATACTACAAGTAATATTGCGAAGATGAATAATGCGGTAGCTGCTATTAACGGCGGTGGTTTCCACGATCCTAATGGTACTGGTACAGGCCGTTTGCCATATGGCTTTATCTTGCATGATGGTGAATATGTTATCGGTAAAGATGTAGGCCCTGAAGAAGCGGTAGACTTTGTAGGCTTCTCTAAATCTGGTAACCTTATTGCAGGTAACTATGACAAAACACAACTTGGTGATATGAAAGCCATGGAAGGTATTACCTTTGGCCCACCCCTTATCGTAGATGGTAAGAAGATGATTACTGAAGGCGATGGCGGCTGGGGCGTAGGTCCACGTACTGCTATCGGTCAAAAGAAAGATGGTACAGTACTATTCCTCGTAATTGATGGTCGTCAACCAGGTTATTCTCTTGGCGCTACATTACGTGACGTACAAGATATTCTCTATGAAAAAGGTTGCTACATTGCAGCGAATTTAGATGGTGGTTCTAGTTCTACACTATACCTCAATGGTAAAGTAGTAAATAAACCAGCCGATTTGTTAGGGGAACGCATGATCCCAACGGCGTTTATCGTGAAATAGGAGGACACATGAAACCTTTTACGCGTGTACTGAGCGCCTTTGCGGTAGGTATTCTTCTGCAAGGTGGGGTGTACCTATACCTTGATCAATATATGTTTGCTCCGACTACAGATTTTAATGTAGCCGGCGCGTCTAAGGATGATACTAAAAACTTCCCTGATATAAAGGAAGGTACTAAATATGTATCTTATGACCGTCAGTTTATGGCGGTTGTTACTGAAAGCTCTTTGAAAATTTATAAGGCTAATGAAAGCAAGCCTACCACAATAGATTTGAAGGGCCGCTCTATTAGTTACTTTAGTTGGATGCCTGATCGTAACTATGCCATCATGGGTCTATATGACTCTAGAGAGGTTGTTATGGCTCGTCTCAATGCGGATGATCCTGAACATGAAGTAGATACTAAACTTGAAGATTTGCCTCGTAACAGTAAGATCGTAGATGCTGCGTATTCTGAAGCGACAAACGTTGTTTACATGAAGGTAAAGGTTCAAGAACACGCATATCGCATTTATCGTACTGATGCTAACTATGATACGCGTCGCGTTTATATGCAAGCTACAGATATTGGTCATATTGGCGTATTCTATGATGAAGATAGATTCTTCTACGATAATGCCAAGACTGGGGATATCTTCATGTTTAATGGTATTGAAGGTGGTTGGCGTGTTATCAACCCACCAGGACGATTCCGCTTAATCGGTGTTGATATGGATAAAACTATCTATATTGCTCGTGTTGATGAGGATAACAATGCCTTAACTGTTTACACTGGTAAACTCGGTGTAGGCTTCAAATCAGTTTATAAATACAATCATCCAACAACATTCAATGAATTAACATTGTCTGATGTAAAAACTATCATTAAGGATGGTAGTGACGAAACTACGAAGGTAACAGAAGATGATACATCTTCTAAATCTTCTAGTGATAGCAAAAAGAAATCTTAAGAAAAAGCCTTTATAATGATTCATTATAAAGGCTTTATTCCTATACTAGTTTGTACTAAAAGGATATATATGAATATATTATTTGTACGACTCAGCTACATAGGCGATATACTACATGCTACACCTGCAGCACGCTGGATTAAAGAACACTATTCAGAGGCAAAGCTCCATTGGATTGTAACACCTAGTATGGTAGAACTTTTAAAGAACAATCCCTATGTAGATGAAATCATTCCATGGGAACGGGATGAATACGAAGCACATTCTAAAAAACTACATATTCCAACGATGTGGCGCATGTGGTGGGAACTTAGAGATAAGTTGAAACCATATAAATTTGATGTGGCTGTCGATGTACAAGGGCGACTCATAACAGGGCTCGTTTTATTAGCATCAGGTGCACCTATTCGCCTTGGCCTTGGTGGTACAAAAGAACTAAATTGGCTGTTTACAAACTACAAAGCAAAGCCAAGTACGGATCATGTTATCAAGCGATATATAGAGGTAGCAGAATTACTGAATACTGCCGTTACAGAGCATAGTGACCTAAATGTATCCAGTGCTGTTTCTGAGGATAATGTAAAACCTTGTATAGCAAATGGGGTAACTGGTAAAAAGCTATACCACATGGACTTTTTTGTGCCACCTAATTTGCATATTTGGGCAGCAGAACAGTGGAAATCAATTAGTTATGACACATCTTTGGATCGTAGCAAAGTAGAAAAGCCACTACGTGTAGGTCTTGTGCTAGGCACGTCCTGGGCGACGAAAGAGTGGCCTCAAGAGAAATGGTATTCTCTTATTAAATCCCTTCAGTATAGAGCTAATTTTGTTTGTCTAGGTGGTCCAAAGGAGGCTACTCAATACAAACCATTGATGGATTCCTTAACAGCTGGTGGCCTTGATAAAATTATGCTAAATATGCTGGGTAAAACCACACTTCAAGAGGTAGGGGCTTTAATTGAAAGTTGCGATGTAATAGTGACTGCTGATACAGGATCATTACATATTGCATTGGCTTTAAATAAACCTGTAGTAGCATTATTTGGCCCTACGGATCCTAAACTGTGGGGTCCATTAACGGGAAACTTTAAGGTTCTTGTTAATGATGAGTTAGATTGCTTAGGTTGTCGTAAACGACGTTGTCCTAAGCCTGATCAATATTGTATGTCTGGTATTGACTCAGTACGAGTGAAAAAGGCGATTTTCGAATTGATAGGAGATAAACATGGCAAAGTTTAAAATTCAAAAAGGTTTATCCGATGCGGATATGATGAAAAACTTTAAAGATACTGAAAATTTTGAAGATACTATGCTAGATATGGAACGTTCTGCAAAGAAACCTGTAGTACATCAAAGTCCAAAACAAAAGGAAGATGCATTTTATCGTGAATTCCTTACAGATAAGGTAGAAACATTAATTGGTAAAATGTTGCTCGATATTAAGATGGAATACTTTAAAGAAGGGGAAGGAGACTTCTCTATCCAAGTCAAAAGAGATGGTAAAAATATTGTTCTTGAAACAGCACCTAAAAAGGTAAAACCTGAAAAATAACATGATAAAGAGCATTTAGTAAAAGAATCTACCTATAAAAGGTAGGTTCTTTTGTATATTTATAAAATGTAGAAATACGGGGGTTATTATCAATAAAATTGATAAGGTTATAAGTGTACCGATGATTGTCGAATTACTAGATTTATAAATACCGATATACTTTGAAAGCTGATAAATAATAACTAAAAATTATTACGAAATAAATTTTTGTTTCTCATTAAAAAGAGCAATTAATAAGAAGAAGATTTGATTAAAAATACACGTTAAACTCTAGCTTTTTAGCACTTTATTGTGAGTTCCATCACGAAAAAATCATAAAAGAATACATGAAATCATGAGTAAATTGCATAATGTGGTTGTTGACAAAGAATTCTATAAGTAGTCTAATATAAGTATGTCTTAACGATTTGTAGAGTATTTGCCTGTGTGAGCAAGTTCTACAATAATCGTAAAAAAATAGGTATGAGATAGTTGTGTGGTGGATGTATAAAATTACATACACAAAACTATTTCGATTTGGAGGATTAACATGGCTAAAAAATTAAGAATCTGCGAAACCGTTCTTCGTGACGGTCATCAATCTATTTTGGCAACACGCATGCGTTATGAACAAATGGAACCAGTGCTTGGCCTTTTAGATGAAATTGGTTATGAAGCTCTTGAATGTTGGGGCGGCGCTACTTATGATAGCTGTCTTCGTTTCTTGAATGAAGATCCATGGGAACGCCTTCGCAAATTAAAAGCTAATGTAAAAAATACACCACTACAAATGTTACTTCGTGGCCAAAACTTGTTGGGCTACAAACATTACTCTGATGATGTAGTGGAAGCATTCTGTAAAGCTGCTGTAAAAAATGGTATTGACCGTATCCGTATTTTCGACGCATTGAACGACCCTCGTAACATGGAAGCTGCTATTAAATATTCCAAAAAAGCAGGCGCACACGTTCAATCCGCAATGGTATACACTATTTCTCCAGTTCATACAACTGAAAGCTTCTTGAAAGTAGCTGAAACATTGGTAGAAATGGGTACTGATTCCCTTTGTATCAAAGATATGTCCGGTTTGTTAGGACCTGCTGATGCATATGATTTGGTTTCCACATTCAAAAAACGTTTTGGTGAATTGCCAATCGACTTGCACAGCCATTTCACTTGCGGTCTTGCAAGTACTACATACTGGGAAGCTGCTAAAGCTGGCGTAGATATCATTGATACTGCTATCTCTCCATTCGCTCATGCAACTAGCCAACCAGCTACTGAAACTATGATCGAAATGTTCAAAGGTACTGAATGGGATCTTGGTCTTGACCTTGATAAATACATTCCATTAGTTGACCACTTCCGTAAAGTAAAACAACAAATCGCTGAAGAATTCAACTTGAAACCAGCTAGCGATGTAATCCCAGCTGTTCGTCGTTACCAAATTCCTGGCGGTATGTTGTCCAATACTCAAAACCAATTGAACGAAATGGGTATGGGCGATCGCTTCTTCGACGTTATGGATGAAATGCCACGCGTTCGTGAAGACTTGGGTTACCCTCCATTGGTAACTCCAACATCCCAAATCGTTGGTACAATGGCTATGATGAACGTTATGATGGGCGACCGTTACAAAATGGTTCCTAACGAAGTTAAAGACCTTGTACGCGGTAAATATGGTGCGTTGCCTGGTAAAATTTCTGACGAAATTCGTCACACTATCATTGGTGATGAAGAACCTATCACTTGCCGTCCAGCAGATCTTATCGAACCTGAATTGGATGGTTACCGTCAAGATTTAGCTTCCAAAGGCTACAATGGTATCACTGACGAAGACGTATTGACTTACGCTATGTTCCCAGAAGTTGCTATTAACTTCTTCGATGCAAATCGTCGTTAATCCAAATATTAAAAGAGGATTCCTATGGAATCCTCTTTTTTTATGTATAAATAAGGCAATTGAATTATATATGAGTAGAGAAATATTTTGATAATGATAATATAAGGTAAAAGAATTTATTTTTACAGATATAGCATTTTTATATTTAGAGATTTTATAAAAAATATAGAGGCTATTAAATAAGACGTTATAGAACATTATGTTTGATGTCCTAAAAATTACTTGTGGTATGTTGATATAGGTTGCCCGGATACGTGTAATATATATTAAAAACTTCAAAATAGTAGATAATAAAAGGCATATTGACCATATGTAATAACAGCCAATTATAAACTGACAATGAAGAAAATATGAAAGTTAAATCACTTTTTTACGCTTTTTACTTGCTTTAAGTATTAAAAATAGCGTAAACTATAAGAAGTATCTAATATTTATGATATTGAGGTAACCCTGTGAATTTACAAATACGGATTTGGATATCCAATGTTGTGCTCTTTGTAGTGCCTATTTTGATAGCAATTATCTTATTTTTGCTATACTTTACAGGTCTGCGCATATTGGCTAATGCCGGTTACTATTTGCGTATTGAGCAGGAACAACAGTTTAAAAGTGTCAGTCGAATCACTGAAACAATTACCTTTTATGGTTTAGAAAACAACTTAATAGATAGCTTAGTTAAGCCTAGCTATAGTCTACTTGATCCGAAGGAAGTATATGTAGAGGTACTAGATCAAGGTAATATGGTGTACAGCTATGGTAATCCTCAAATCTATAGTGCTTCTGCTATTGTTGGTCTTATTGATGTAAACCCTGAATTACAAGGTATTGTATATCAGTCCAATAATACGTTCGTATATGAAATGCGGAAATACGATGGACGACATGCTTACGTATATCATATTGCTATAAAGCGCGCTACTCATGGTAGTGATAGTTTAATGGAAACAGTTTCCTTCTATATTATTGTAGTGGCTATATTACTCTTTATTGTTACGTTCTTTGCTATTAACCGATTTGTTACACGCTTTATCATGATTCATGTTAAGAATATGACAAAGTCCTTAGAAATGGCCAATCGCCAGATTGAAATGGAACAGGAGCAACAAAAAGAGTTACTAGCAGGGATATCCCATGATATTCGAACGCCGTTAACAGCGATTAAAGCGTACGCAGAAGGTGTTCGTGATGGTATAGCACCAACAGAAGAACAACAAAAACGCTACATGGGAATTATTTTAAAACGAGCTAATGATTTAGATTCGATGTTAGAGGAGTTATTCCTCATTACAACTTTGAATTATAAAAAAGAGTCGCGTCCATCTGAACGAATTGAACTCGGTCAATATGTATGTGATTTTGTAGAAGATCATTTGGCTCCTTATCAAACAAGAGGTCTAGAAATTAAATTCCGTATAGCAGCGGAAAATGCTTTCATTAATGCAAACCCACAATTGTTACAGCGGGTTTTACAAAATGTGTTGAACAATAGTGCTAAGTATAAAATAGCCGATGTTGGTCATTGTGTTATTGATGTAACTAGTGATGATGATTTTGTATACTGTGTTATCAGTGATGATGGTCCAGGGGTACCACCAGAATCTTTAGAACGTCTAATGCGTCCATTCTACCGTGTAGATTCATCTCGTACGAACCCACAAGAAGGTAGTGGTCTGGGATTGTCGATTATTCGTCGAATTATGGAAATCTTTGAAGGCCGAGTTGTGATTGAAAATGTAAGACCACATGGTCTACGTATTATATTAGAATTTCCTAAACAAGGAGAAGAATCATGAGTGAACATATCTTAATTATTGAAGACGATTTGGATATCGCCAATATTGAGCGTGATTATTTGATGGTGGCAGGTTATGATGTAACTATTATGACTAATGGTACTGAAGGTATTGAGGCTGCCTTAAATACTCCTGTAGACCTTATCATCCTTGATGTTATGTTGCCAGAAATGGATGGTTTTGAAGTTTGCCGCCAAATTCGAGACAAGGTTCGTGTACCAATTGTTATGGTAACAGCTCGACTTGATGATATTGATAAAATCCGTGGTTTAGGTGTAGGCGCTGATGACTACATTGAAAAACCATTCTCGCCATCTGTATTGATTGCAAAAATCAAAGCTATGTTAGCACAATATAAGCGTTTAACAGAGCGTGATGCTATGGAAACTAATGCGATTCAATCTGGAGAAATCCGTCTTGATCCTAAGATGATGAAAGTTTGGGTAAACGAAAAAGAAGTTCACCTTAAAAAGAAAGAATTCCAGTTATTAGAATTCTTAATGCGTAATCGTGATATCGTATTCAGTAAAGAAGAATTATACTCTCGCGTTTGGGGGTTAGATTCCTATGGTGATTATGCAACAGTAGCTGTACATATCAACCGTTTACGTGAAGAAATTGAAGATAATCCATCTGATAGTAAACACATTATTACAGTATGGGGCGTGGGTTATAAATTTGTTTGATAACTGAAAAGGATATTCATACTATATTCACGTTATTCGTGGCTGTTGATTAATTATGAATTTATAGAGGGTTATTATATAGATATAATCAAAGTTTTAACAATATTTTATAATGTTACTTTGATAATTTAGATATACAATGTATACTAATTCTAGTAAGGCTGAAGTTTGATTCCAGAAAAGTACAACTAAACTTCTCTCTCTTAATAAGTTCTCTCTCAAACTTTTCTGGGTCATATATACTCTCTCTCAACAGTCCTTACACTCTCAAACTATATGCATAAAGGGCATTCCTAGCGACGGCTAGCGAATGCCCTTTATGTTTTATATGGTACATTTTTATATAGATATGTTTTTATGTAATTTCTCTACAGTTGAATCGCCTTGAAATTAGAGTTGCTCTTAACATATTACAAGATACATATTATTTATAGAAATTATATTTTTATAATAGATGTAATAAATTGTTATCTTGCAATGTAAAGTCTTGCGTACTATAATAGGTTCATCAAAAATTGATTTTATAAAATTGATTTTGGTGAAAGTAGCTATATACTGCTACATACTGCTATATTACATTGTTGTTACAGTGTGTATTCGATTGCGATTGGCAGTTTATATGATAAGAAATATAACAATAAGAAATCATTAAAAGATGATATAAGGAGATATGCATGAATTTTTCAAAATATAAGAAATCAATTATTGCTTGTGTGCTAGCCCTCGGTATTGGCGTAGGTGGAGGATACTATTTCTTTGGTAATCCTGTTACACATCAAACAACTGTGAAGGAGCAAACTAAACAAACTAAACCTATTACAGATACACGTAATACATACGTAGTTCAAGCGGCAAAAGAATCTGGTCCGGCTGTAGTGGGGATTACTACACAAGTTTTCCAAAAGGATATTTTTAACCGTACCATCTATGCTGGGGAAGGTGTAGGCTCTGGTGTATTGATTGATAATGATGGACATATCGTAACAAATAATCACGTTGTAGCTGGTGCTAAAAATGGAGAGGTTACAGTTTCCTTGTCCAATGGATCTACCGTCACAGGTACAGTTATCGGTACAGATGCCCAAACAGACTTAGCTGTTGTTAAAATCGATCCACCAAAGGATATTCAACCTATAAAAATTGGTGACTCTGATTCCTTGCAAGTAGGGGAACCGGCTATCGCCATTGGTAATCCTTTAGGCCTAGAGTTTAAAGGCTCTGTTACATCTGGTGTAATCAGTGCCTTAGCACGTACTATTGATGATCAAGGGCAACGCTTCCCGTTGATTCAAACAGATGCAGCTATTAATCCAGGTAACTCTGGTGGTGCTCTCATCAATGCGGATGGTGAATTAATCGGTATCAATAGTTCTAAGATCTCTAAAGAAGGTGTGGAAGGTATGGGCTTTGCCATTCCAATTAACTCTGCTATGACTATCGTTGATTCTATTATTAAAAATGGTAAGGTCATTCGCCCGTATATCGGTGTGTGGGCCGTAGATCGTCAAACAGCAGCACGTAACAATGTAAGCTATGAAGGTGAAGGTCTTCTTATTGTCCAACTTGATGCGAATGGTCCTGCTGCAAAGGCTGGTTTAGTAGAAGGCGATACAATTGCTCAAGTTGATGGTAAGGATATCACTACATTACTTGAATTAAAAGAGAGGATTGATGCTAAGAGACCTGGCGATACAATTTTAGTATCTTATACTCATAATGGAAAAATGAAAAGCACACAGATTAAATTAGGCCAAGCAACTTCAAAATAAATAGAAAATCCTCATCTTGAACTGCACCCCAAAAGTTGGACACAATTTTTGGAGGTGCAGTTCATTTTTGGATGAGTTTTTTTTATGATTTTTTTCATGATTTTCTCCATTTGGGGGCATTACCATATAAATTTCAAAAATTTTTTTATTTGATGAATTGCAATAAGTAATGCGACAAAATTAAATCAATTTTCTAATCTCATGTTTAAACATGTCAAATGGTGTTTTAAACCCAAGGCATTTTCTAGGTCGATTATTAATCAGCACTAGTGCTTCTGTTAGTTTATCTAGTGTTACTTTAGCTAAATCGGTTTTCTTAGGAAAAAACTCTCGAAGTAAACCATTACTATTTTCATTAGAGCCACGTTGCCATGCTGCATAGGCATCAGCAAAATACATTGGTATCCCAAACTCGGTTTCAACCTGTTCAAAGCACGCAAATTCTTTACCACGGTCCACAGTAAAGGTTTTAAGTAATTTACTTGTTAATGTGTTGTATAGGGAACTAATAGCTAAAAACATAGAGTCCTTAGTTCGGTCATCCATTTTTATTGCTACATAGAATCGAGTTTTACGTTCAACAAATGTAGCTAAACAACCTTTACTTTGACCTCTGGAAGACACCATTGTATCTAGTTCCCAATGACCAAAAGTCTCACGGTTTTCAACTTCTTGAGGTCGGTCCTTAATGGTCTTTTTCACATTGAAGCGTCCACGCTTTTCTTGTGTGCCAGGCTTTTTACCTTTCCGGCGAAGTACTTTTTCTGTTACAGCAAGAAAACCACGATGGATCCAAGTATATATTGTTTTAAAGCTTAGAACTCCAACTAATTCAAAACCAACTATTTCTTCTGGAGACCAAGTTTGTTGTAATCTGGATTCAATTAAAGCCGCTAATTGAGGTGTTAACTTTGTTGGTCTACCTTTATTAGCAGACTTACTAATTGCTAACTGTTGTGCTTTAATCGCAGAATATTCACCTTCAACGCGATTTAACTCTCTTGCTACAGTAGAATGGTGGACACCGATTAAGCTAGCAATTCTACGAACAGAGTATCCTTCTTGTCGTAAAACTTCTATTTGACTTCGTTTTTCTATGGTAAGATGTATATAGCTCATATTAGAGACCTCCGTGTCATGTATTTGTGGTTATTTACATTTTACACGAGATCTCCAATATGAGTTTTTTATTTGTCGCAATATATTTTACAATTCATCATTTAATAAACATAGTATTCATCTGCTTTTTTGGCAATTTCTTATGTTAAAAAAATAAAAAATAAATATTTTTTACAAGGTACCTTGCAAACCAAGGTACCTTATGTTATTATGTATTTGTCAGTACATGATAGTGACAGTAAGAGAGCTTTCATATTGGTAGATCTGCACAGCTTAGATGGAGGAATTATGCAAGTTCAATTGAAGAAAGGTGTTATGGATATGCTTGTACTAGCATTACTAACACAAAATGATCGCTATGGATATGAAATAGTCAGTAAAATCTCCGAATATATAGAACTTTCGGAAGGTACTATTTATCCACTGTTTAACCGATTAAAAAAAGAAAAATATGTGGAAACATATTTGCTAGAATCACAAACAGGGCCATCGCGAAAATATTACAAAATAACCTCAAATGGTACAGTCGCTTATAATCAGATGCGACAAGAATGGGATGGATTTTCTAGCGTTGTTGATATGCTCTTGAAAGGGGTAGATTATAATGAATAAACAAGAATTTTTGAATACATTACGTATTATTTTTAAAAAAGCAAATGTTTTAGATGTAGAAAGTATCATTGATGTATATGAAGAACATTTTGCCGTAGGGTATGAGAAAGGTCTTAATGATGAACAAATCATCAAATCACTAGGTACTCCAAAAGAAATTTATACATCCTATGTAGAGGCAGGTATCATCACTGATGAAATCGGCCGAGAAGGTACTAAAAGAACAGTTAATATGCAAGCAATATATGCACGACTTGAAGAGTATAAAGCTCTTTTGTTACCACAGTTACCAGGGGTGGCTAAAAAGGCATCTCATACATTATTAACAGTAGCTAGTGCTCTCACCTATATTGTCGGGGTACTACTATTTATCGTGACACCAGCAATTTTATTTTTGTTAAGTGGTTCATGGCAACCATTGGCAAATGTTACACCACTCCCTGCTGTGTCGATTGTTACTCTAGCAGGAATTGCGGGATTAGGCTTATTTGGTGGCTTGACATGCATCTATGCTGGTAGTGAGCTTAATAATGTATGTAAGCGTTAATTTAATACATTGCAATATTAGATGGAATGAACTAAGGAGATACTATGAAACAAATTATAATTACAGCAATTTTAGCAGCTATTTGCACAGTAGGTGGCGCAACTTCTTTTGTTATGAATGATCTACCAAGCTATACTGCATGGAAACAAGATAATGCACAACAATTTAAGAAAACGCCAAAATACGATGGCATAGACCAACAAAAGGATAAATATTATAATAACGATAAAGATTATAAGAAGGTAAATGATCATAAGGATCATAAGGATCATAAAGATTATAAGAATCAAAAAGACAAAAAAGATAAAAAGGATAAAAAGGATTATAAAGACCATAGAGACTATGATTATGAAATGAATCATATGCCTATGCCTAATACAACAACTCAGTCACAAGGTCAAATGGCTATAATAGGTTCTGCAGCAGTATCAGAACAACCAGCTCAACAAGGTACACAACCTACTAATGGAGCAACTCAAGCGCCTAATATACAATCAAGTGCTGATCAAATAGGGCAATAAATTACTCTTTTTGTAATAGAAAATTAATTATTTTTTTAGCAAGGTACCTTGCAATTCGAGGTACCTTGTGGTATTATGTATATATCAGTACATGATAGTGACCGTAAAAGATTTTGATTGACAAGAATTGGGGGTTCACTAGAACAAGCCTGATAGTGTCAAAAGGGGGAACTATGCAAGTTCAATTAAAAAAAGGTGTTATGGACATGCTTGTACTAGCATTATTAACACAAAGCGATCGCTATGGATATGAAATTGTTAGTACTATTTCAGAGTATATTGAAATTTCAGAAGGAACTATATATCCATTATTTAATAGATTGAAAAAAGAAAAGTATGTTGAAACGTATTTAAAAGAGTCCTCATCGGGACCATCTCGAAAATATTATCATATTACAGATGATGGGCGTGCAGCGTACAATAAGATGCGCCAAGAATGGGATGAATTTTCTGGTGTTATCAATATCCTATTGAAAGGAGTCGACTATAATGAACAAAAATAGTTTTTTAGAAGCACTGCGTAATATTTTCAAAAAAGCACGCGTTGCTGATGTTGAAAGTATTATTGAGGTGTATGAAGAGCATTTTGCAATAGGGTATGAAAGAGGTCTTTCAGATAGTGAAATTATTAAATCATTAGGGACTCCAGAAGAAATCTATGCATCTTATGTAGATGCAGGTATCATTACAGAGACTTTGACTCAAGATGGTAGTAAAAGTAAATCTGTTAATATGGAAGCTATCTACGCTAGATTTGAAGATTACAAAGAGCGCTTGTTACCTCAGTTACCAGGCATGGCAAAAAAAGCATCCAAAACATTACTATCTATTGGTAGTGCGTTGTCATATATTGTAGGTGTTTTAACATTTATTATTACACCGGCTATCCTTTATTTATTAGGTAGCTCTTGGCAACCATTCGAGAATGTAACGGCATTTCCTGCATTATCATTGTTAACTTTAGTTGCACTTGGTGGTGTAGGTCTCTTTGGAGGTCTTACATGTATCTTTGTAGGGCTTGAACTACGAGGTGTGCGGGAACGTTATTTCAGCAATGTAGATTAAGGAGGACCTATGAGACGAATTATAATTGCTGCCATTCTAACCGTAATCTGTGCTGTTGGGGCAGGTACATCATTTGCTGTAAATGATCTACCAAATTTTGGCAAATGGATGAAAACAAATGAACAACAGTTCAGAAAACCACATAGACATGATGGTCCTAATATGCATATGGATCAACATATGATGGATGGAAATAATCAAATGATGCCTCAAGATGGTATGGGGCCTAATAATGGTCAACATATGTACCAAAATGGTCAAAACCAAATGATACCTCAAGATGGTATGGGACGAAATAATGGTCAACATATGTATCAAAATGGTCAAATGCCTCCGCAAGGTCAATCTGGTCAACCTGGCCAAATGCCTCAAGGGGGGCAACCAAATGGTAATGCGCCTCAACCACCTGTGGAACAAGGTGCACCACAGACTACTCAAAATCAATAGTATTCTATTGATTCTTTTCTCTCACAACACTTTTAGAGTGCGTGGTCATGAAAGTGCATTCATGGCCACGGTAGAGCCACACACTCTACGTGATACATTTGTATCAGAATCTCTCTCTTACACACAATAACTACACACAAGCAAAAAGAGCTCCTCAGTGAAGGAGCTCTTTTTGTATCTGTTTATAATTTTATTTGATGTGTTTGGAACCGCGTTCTGTCATAGCTACGCCGTCTTGGCAAAGAGGGCATTCTTCAGGTTTGTATGTAGGAACTTCGAGGTTAAGTAAGGCTTGTACTTTTTCGTGAGGTACGCCGAATTCTGCTTTACCGCCAGAACGGTTAACAAGAAGGCCTACACCTACAATTTCACCACCGGATTGGTTTACAACATTTACTACTTCTTGTACAGAACCACCAGTTGTTACGATGTCTTCAACGATAAGCACGCGTGTGCCTGGCTCGATTTTGAAGCCACGGCGCAATGTCATAACACCTTTTTCGCGTTCTGTGAAGATAGCGCGTGTACCAAGAGCTTTACCTACTTCGTGAGCAAGTAAGATACCGCCAGTCATAGGTCCAATAACGAGTTCTACATTTTGATCACGGAAGCGTTCAGCTAATTCTTTACAAAGTGTTTCAGTGTATTTAGGATGTTGCAATACATTGAATTTTTCAACGTACATTGGGCTGTGGAGTCCAGATGTCAAAAGGAAGTGACCTTCTAAAATAGCTTGAGTGTCGATCAATAATTGTTTTACTTCTTGTTCTGTCATCATTTGGATACATTCTCCATTTCTTCAATAATTAAACGAACTGCTTCACGAGGATTTTCAGCCTGTGTAATAGGGCGGCCAATAACGAGGCGAGATGCGCCATCTTGTAATGCACTAGCAGGAGTAGCAATACGTTTTTGGTCATTTGTTGCTGCAAAGGAAGGGCGAATACCAGGTGTTACGATGAGGAAATCATCACCACATGCTTCACGGATCATCTTAGCTTCTAATGCGGAACATACAACGCCATCCATACCACATTCTTTAGCGAGTTTCGCTAAACGAATAACTTGGTCGGAAATAGGCAATTGTCCACCAGTAGATGTCCAAGCTTCATCATCAAAGCTAGTTAACACAGTAATTGCCAACAATTTAGTTCTTTCAACACCTAATTGTTCAGCTGTTTCGCGAGCTGCCTGTACAGCTGCTTTCATCATAACTGGACCACCTTGACCATGCATAGTGATCAAGTTAGCACCTAAACGAGTTAGGGAAGACACGCCATGTGCTACTGTATTAGGAATATCATGCAATTTCAAATCAAGAAATACTTGTTTGTTTTGCTCTTGTAAATAGCGAACTGTTTGCTCTCCTTCGGCGTAGAATAGCTCCATGCCGACCTTGTAAAAGCTAACCGCATCACCAAGGGATGTTACGATTTCTTTCATCGCATCCATAGTGGATACATCAAGGGCAACGATTAATCTGTCATCTGCCATCTTGCAACCTCCATACTACATATATATCTAAATAATTTTCACATACAGAGGGCCCATCTGTCAATTAAATTTGATGTGAAAGAGGTGACTATTAGTCACCCTTGAATAGTAGATTATAGACTGTTTCATGCTATAATAAATGGAGAAAATGAATATAATTCTTATATATAAATTTTGAAACGTATAGATTTGAAAGGAGTCCTATGTTAGATTTTGTTGCATTAGACTTTGAAACAGCTAATAAATTTAAAAATAGTGCGTGCTCCTTGGCGGTTATTACCGTAAAGGACGGACAGATTACCAAAAAGGCGTACAGTCTTATAAAACCACCGTTTATGAGTTTTGATGATGAATGTATTGAAATTCATGGTATTCAACCAAAGGATGTTATCCATGAGAAAACCTTTGATCAATTGTGGAATGCTATCTACGAAAATCATTTAAAAGGCAATATCATGGTAGCTCACAACGCAAAATTCGATATGAATGTATTGCGTGCTACACTGGATTACTATAAAATTCCTTGGCCAGATCTAGATTATGCATGTACGGTAAAACTTTCACGTGCCGTATGGCCAGATTTAGTAAACCATAAGCTAAATACAATGGCTGCATACATCGGGGTTGAGTTCAAACATCACTACGCATTGGATGATGCAGAAACATGTGCTAAGGTTGTGCTAGAGGCGGCTAAGGCTAAGGGTGTTAATAGCTTGCCAGATTTATTGAAGGCTACAGGTGTACCACTAGAACCATTTATTGATGACAAAAATCGCGCTGCTCAAGAGGCTTTACACAAAGAACCTGAGCCAGAGCAAATGTCGTTCTTTTAGTAAGGAGAGACACTATGTTAGGTAAAGAATTATTATCTTATGTGGATCATACACTATTGCGTCCTACAGCTACATGGGATGATATTAAAGAAATTTGTGAAGCCGGCGTAGCCTATAAGACGGCATCGGTTTGTATTCCCCCAGATTTTGTGGCCTCTGCCCATGAAGCGTATCCAGATCTTAATGTTTGCACTGTTATTGGTTTTCCTTTAGGCTATGAAACGACAGAGGTGAAGGTAGCTGAAACAAAACAAGCCCTTGCAGAAGGGGCCTCTGAAATTGATATGGTCATCAACCTAGGCAATGTAAAACAAGGGGACTTTGATGCGGTTACTGCTGAAATTAAAGCGCTTAAAGCAGCTTGTGGAGATAAAATCTTAAAGGTTATTATTGAAACTTGTTACCTTACTGATTCTGAAAAGATAGCACTTTGTAAGTGCATTACGGATGGTGGTGCTGACTATATCAAAACATCTACAGGTTTTGGCAGCAGTGGTGCTAGTATTGAAGATATTCAACTCTTTAAGAAACACATCGGCCCTAATGTAAAAATTAAGGCTGCCGGTGGTATTCGTTCTATCTCTGATATGAAAGCCTATATTGCAGAAGGTTGCAGCCGTATTGGCGCCAGTGCAGCAGTAGAACTACTTAAAGATCATTTAGACGAAGAAGTGTAATAGAAAACCACCTAGGCAGTGCTTAGGTGGTTTCTTAGAATGGCGGTATAACCATGCGCATGTATGATATTATTCTAAAAAAACGATCTAACTTACCATTAACAGATGAGGAAATTCGCTTTGTCATCTCTGGCTATGTGAATGGCGAAATCCCCGACTATCAAGTGAGTGCTTTGTTGATGACCATTGTATTTAATGGGATGAATGCTCGTGAACTAGGGACATTGACATTAGCGATGGCACAATCGGGGCATATGGTAGATTTATCCGATATTGATGGGATAACAGTAGATAAGCATAGTACCGGTGGTGTAGGGGACAAGACAACTCTTATTATAGGACCTTTGGTAGCTGCTTGTGGAGGCAAGGTGGCGAAAATGTCAGGCCGAGGCCTTGGTCATACAGGTGGCACTATCGATAAGATGGAGTCCATACCAAATCTAAAGGTGTCATTGGACCAAGAGGCATTTATTAATCAGGTCAATACAATAGGTCTTGCCGTTATTGGACAATCTGAAGGGCTGGCACCTGCAGACAAGAAGCTATATGCTTTGCGTGATGTAACAGGCACCGTAGATAGTATCCCTCTAATTGCATCCTCTGTAATGAGTAAAAAATTAGCCTCTGGGGCACAAGCCATTTTGCTGGATGTAAAGGTTGGTAGTGGCGCCTTTATGAAAACCATAGACGATGCTCGCGCATTGGCGAAAGCTATGGTAGATATTGGAACGGAAAATGGCCGCTCTGTTAAGGCTGTTTTAACCGATATGGATAGACCATTGGGTCATGCCATTGGTAATGCTTTGGAAATCCGTGAGGTTATTGATACGTTGAAAGGTCATGGCCCAGAGGATTTAACCCATGAATGTCTTATCATGGCAGCTCATATGCTCGTATTAAGCCAAATTTGTGATTATGAAACGGCTCTCAGTCGCGTACAAGAGGCCCTTAATTCGGGAGCAGCTCTTGAACGATTGCGTATGATGATCGATGCTCAAGATGGAGATAGCCGTGTTCTTGATGATGAAAGTTTACTAGCCATCGGGAAATTCACTTATGATGTTATGGCGCCTCAAGATGGTTATATTACACACATGAATACAGAACAATGTGGTATTGCATCTGTTATGCTCGGGGCTGGTCGCACCGTTAAGGATGGTCCTATTGATTATAGTGCAGGCATAGTAATGCACAAGAAAACAGGTGATGTTGTTAGGGCTGGTGAAAGCATAGCTACCTTATATGCTTCTCGTGAAAGTTTGCTCGTAAATGCGGCTAAAACATATTTAGAGGCAATTACTTTTGGTAAAACAGCACCAGTGGTGGTAGATACGATTCTTGATATGGTGGAATAAGGAGATCCATATGACGGAACAAGAAATTAAAAATCTTATTGACCATGCTATAGTAGCGCGTGAGAAAACCTATAGCCCGTATTCTCATTTTGGAGTGGGTGCAGCCCTTCTGTGTGAGGATGGGGCAATCTATGAAGGTTGCAATATAGAAAATGCATCTTATGGTTTAACTAACTGTGCAGAACGAACTGCTATATTTAAAGCCGTATCAGAAGGGCATACAAAATTTAAGGCCCTTGCCGTAGTTGCTGATACGGAAGGGCCTTGTGCACCATGCGGTGCTTGTCGTCAAGTTATGGGAGAGTTTAATATCCCTATTATTATCATGGGGAACCTGAAAGGTGATATAGAAGTTGTCTCTACTGAGGCGTTGTTGCCGTTTAGCTTTTCTTCTACCGATGTAATTGATAAATAGTTCCTTCAGTGTTGGAATATACCATAGACCAATTATTGGAATCTAATGTGTCTGGAAAATTATCATCATTATATATGAGGAGATATACATTTTTATCTAGCGGTAAATTGTTCACAGATATAAATGGCATGACTTCTTTAGCATTCCAAGAAATGGCGGTTGGATCAGGAGCAACCTGATTTGGTCCAAGTAGTTGATAAACCTCATGATTACTATAGTAAGTAGGTGAAACACGATATCTCCCACTGCCCTGTAGAATAATGGCATCATCGCTGATAGATTGATTAATGTATTGACTAATATGCGGTGTGGATGCCTTATTCATTTGTGGTATGGCGACAATAAAGGTAAGAACTATATAGGTAATCCCGATTACTAGTGCTGTTTTACAGATTAACGCTATTCGTTTATGACACATGATGGCCATTAGAATAGCTAATGGTGTTAGTGCTGGAAATGTGTAGGTGGAGTATTTGGTGGCCATACAGGAGAAAAAGATTATGACTGTACCAGCCCATACTGCTAAGAAGCTATTAAATGGAATATTTATAAACCAATTATTTCGATTGTTATATATCAGTTTAGGTAATAAGATAGACCAAGGGAACAGTGTGATAATCGTTATAGGGATATAATAGTACCATACATTGAATTTGGGATGCTCTGATACGGTGGCACGTAGCCAATTATGGACACCGAGAAAGACATTGATAAAGTCGTTTCCATGGGTGATATACATATAGTAATACCAACTACCACCAAGACTTAGGAGTATTAAGAGACCAGGTAAGATTTGTAAACTTAATAACTCTTTGAGGTCTCGTCTGATTCCTAGGTATATTAATATGATGAGACCTGGCAATAAGAAACCAATGGGCCCTTTAGTTAATACGGCAAGGGCAGATGCTAAATAGGCTAAAAGATAATATTGTTTATATCCTTTTAATTCAGATTTATGACGTATGTATCCTATGTAAAAGCTCATTAAGATTGCATTAAAATATAGTCCTAGTGTCATATCTGTTATAACAGACTTTGCAATAATCCAATATTCAGCGGAAACAGATACGATGATAGCGCTTGTAATGGCAATTATATGATTGGTTTGTGATTTTACAAATCGATAGATTAGATAGAGATTACAGAGCGCTAATAGACTGGAAAAAAATCGAGCTCCAAAGTCTGAAATACCAAATAGTTTGAAAGCAACAATGAGTTCCCAATAGTAAAATATGGGTTTATCATACCAATAATGACCAAAAATTTGTGGTGATAAATAATTATGGTTTAGTAGCATTTCTTTTGCTGTTAGCGCATAATTAGATTCTACAGGATCTGAAATACTAAGATACATATTTCCCATAAAATAAATGATGGCGGAGAAAATAAGAACTATCAAAATATGATAGTTCTTATTTTTTATAACATATTTCATAGCCTTATCCCTTCATGCTAAATTGTTTACTCAATGGTTGGTTTGCTTTTTTTATAAAATATAGGCTTTGTTTTGTATTTATGAGTAATCGGAAAATATTATATTTAGGATGATTTAATAGCGTATCAATCTTGGAAGATAAATAGTTTTGATAGACTTTAAATAACAAGTATGTGATGAGGATACCCATGATTACGTCTAGAGGATAATGATGACCAACAAAGACTTTCGCAAAGCCTGTTAAAATGGTTCCACTTAGTAGAATAGAACCTAGTCTTTTGTAAACTGCTAAAATTGGTAATGAAATAGCAGTCATTGCCATAGCATGGGTGCTAGGAAAACTAGGATCAGCAACATGAGGAATAAGTAGATTTACCGTGTGTGTCACGAATGGTCTTGGTTCTTGCACTATGAAACCAATGATACTATGAACTATCATGGTAATACCAAGAAATGTGATAGTATGTATGCAGGTTTTTATAAGTCTTTTATCTTTAAAATAGAGGCCTAATCCAGATAAGAGTATCAGTAATAAGGCAAAGACTATTGAAAGATATTTAACAATATATATCATACTTGTATCTAGCCACGTATATGTATCTGCTAGGTTGTTGATAAGTTGAAAGATTTCGTAATTCATATATATCTCCTTTTTAGTGATGACTTTCTTGTATGAATACATCTTAAAGGAGAGATATTACGAAAATATAACGACTAAATTAAGTCTTGAAAAAGAATGTTGCCTATACACTGACAGATGGAAAATGACTTTGTATAATAGTTAAAAAGGAGGTTTCTATGCTTTTTAACTGGTTTAATCGCCTAGGCGTACAGCGAAAGATGATAATTAGTAACTTACTGATTATTGTTATACCTTTTATAGTGTTATTTATAGCCTTATCGTTAGTATGGGGTGTTATTCGATATACAAATCCAGTAGAGCACCGTCAATGGATGATGCTTGCTCCTAGTAGCATTCAGGCACAGGTATTCCAATTAGGATTGGAACAAATTAATAAGAAGCTTTCAAAAGAAGCTACAACAGTTAGAGATGTTTTAGATAGCAGTGCTATTTTAGAAGCGCAAGGCTTAGATATAGTTATTCTAAAAGACAATGAAATAGTATATGCTACGCCAAATATAGAGCCTAATATATTTTTGTCGAATGTTAGACATGTGATGAAAGGTTTGGAGTCTAATCATTATTTAAACTGGGAAGGTAACCAATTTACCTATGTGAACTCTTATAATACGGGGCTGAGCGTATATGGATCTGGTAGGATTCCTTTCATGACTAAAAGTATGGGGCCAGAATCAACAGATAAAAAGTTGGTAGAAGGTGCTTTTGGTGTTGGGATTTTGCTATTGTTAGCTATTATTATCGGTATAGGTATATATATATCCAATCGTTTAGGTGAGTATATTTTGAGACCTGTAACGGATTTGAAACAAGCTGCTGATGATCTTAAAAACGGGATAGTACCAAAAAATATAGCAGTGAGAAATCATGATGAATTGGGGGCTACTTGTGAGGCATTTAATAATATGCAGGATGCATTGATGAAAGCCCATGAAGAGCAATCTCGCTATGAAGTGCGTAGGCGTGAAATGATAGCAGGAATTTGTCATGATATTTCAACACCACTCACATCGGTAAAGGGGTATGCTAGTGGTATTCTTGAAGGCGTAGCTAATACAGAAGAGAAACAAGCTCGTTATGTGCAACGGATTTTCGATATGGCAGGGCGTATTGAACATTTAGTTACTATGTTATCGGATTTTTCTCAACTGGAATTAAAACAAATTCATTACGATCGAGATACATATGCATTAGATGATTTAATTTACGGGTATATTAGAGAGCGAAATTTGAATGATCATGAACATATCGTTTTACATGAAGATTATGATGCTAAAGATAGTTTAATAGTAATAGATAGGATTCAATTTTATCGGGTTTTGGATAATCTTGTATCGAATAGCATAAAGTATAGATATGATGACTTTATACATATTGATATAACTACAGCAAAGATTGAAAATGCTTGTAAACTAGTATTTTCAGATAATGGGAAAGGCGTGCCTACAGAGATGTTAAATCGTTTGTTTGATATCTTTTTTCGTACTGATGAAGCGCGCACAGAGGTGGCTAATGGGAATGGTATTGGATTAGCTATTGTAAAACAAATAGTTGTAGATATGAATGGCATTATTTATGCGGAACATAATAAAAATGGTCGTGGATTATCCATTGTAATGGAGTTTCCTTGTGTTAAGGAGTAAAAGTATGAAAAAAGTTTTAATTATTGAAGATGACATGGGTATCTATGAACTTGAACGCGACTATTTAGAGATTGAAGGCTATGAAGTAGATATTCAAACCAATGGTGTTGATGGATTGGCTGCAGCTCTTGAACATGAATATGACTTAATAATTCTTGATATTATGATTCCTAAAAAAGATGGGTTTTCTGTGTGTCGAGATATTCGCAAGAAAAAAGAAATACCTATCATTATGGTTAGTGCTAAACGAGAGGATATTGATAAAATTCGAGGATTGGGACTTGGTGCTGATGATTATATGATTAAACCTTTTAGTCCTGCTGAGTTGGTAGCTCGTGTTAAATCACATATTCAGCGTTATAATCGAATTCGTAATAGTTTAGGTACTACTGTTGAGATAGAGTCAAAAATTGCTGCTGGTAGTTTAGAGATATTACTTGATTCGCATCAAGTTTTTCTAGGCGGTACTGAGGTAAGTTTAACACCACGTGAATATGACATTTTAATTCTTCTTGCATCTAGTCCAAATCGTGTATTTACAAAAGAAGAAGTATTTGAAAGTATATGGGGAATAGACTCATTAGGTGAGACATCAACTATTATGGTTCATATTAATCGGTTAAGGGCCAAGATTGATAAGCAATTCCAAGGTGAAGAATATATTGATACCGTTTGGGGGGTAGGGTACCGATTTCATAAATGGGATAACTATATAAAACAATAGTATAAAATATTGAATAGAAAAGGCGTCTCAATGGAGACGCCTTTAAATATAACTTTGATTAGCATATAAAAAAGCTAGCCGTTAAGGCTAGCTTTTTATTGTTTAGAATGCAGGAACAACTGCACCTTTGTATTTTTCTTCAATGAATTTTTTGATTTCAGCGCTGTGAAGTGCTTCCATTAATTTTTTGATGCGAGGATCGTTTTCGTTACCTTTAAGTACAGTAACGATGTTTACGTAAGGAGAATCTTTGGATTCGATTGCCAATGCATCTTTACTAGGGTTAAGACCTGCATTTAATGCATAGTTTGTGTTAATAGCTGCTAAAGCTACATCGTCAAGAGAACGAGGTATTTGAGCTGCTTCTAATTCAACAAATTGGTAACCATTAGGATTGGAAGTGATATCTTGAATTGTAGACAAGATATTGCTGGAGTCTTTCAATGTGATAAGACCTTCTTTTTGCAATAACAATAATGCACGACCACCGTTTGTAGGGTCGTTAGGGATAGCGATTTTAGCGCCTTTAGGAAGATCTTTTAAATCTTTAATTTGATGGGAGTATAAGCCCATTGGCTCAAGGTGAACACCACCAGCAGATACTAGTGGAAGGTTGTGAGCTTTTGCGAATTCATCCATGTAAGGTACATGTTGGAAGAAGTTTGCATCGATTTCTTTATCACCCAAAGCAATGTTTGGTGTGTTGTAATCAGTGAATTCAGTGATTTGTAAATCAATACCATCTTTTGCCAAGACAGGTTTAACTTGTTCCAAAATTTCTGCGTGAGGTACTGCTGTAGCACCGATTTTTAATACTTGTTTGCCGTTGTTAGCAGCTTGTTTGTTATTGTCATTACCGCAACCAGCGATCAATAAAGCACCGCCAAGGATTACAGTAGCTGCTAATGCTAAAAATTTTCTCATTAGACACACTCCTTTTACAATCATTTCATATAAAATATTACATTTATAGTACTAAATTATTTCCTATCTATCAAGAAGGAATTGTTACGAGTTCTCCATAGCTTAAAGTTATACCAAAAAGAGATTTCCAAACTAGTATCTATAAATAGTTGATAGTGTTTGGAAATCTCTCTTTATTTTATGTAATTTTATTTATTGTATTTAATGTATGTATTGGTAAACACTTATTTGCTAATAATTGAATCTATGGTTCAACCTTATTTACCTATGATAAGTCCAATGGACCACATGATTTGGTAAATCATAGCTGCCCCTGCAGTTGTACCCATAGCTTTGTCGAGAAGGAACTCATCTGTTTTAGTACTTAAGGTATGTACAGTTTTGAAAGCTAGTGGTGCTGCGAGAAAGGCGAAGAGGGAGAACCATGTCATGTGACCTACGATGATCCATGCAAGGATCCAAATGAAATTGAATAGGTAAGTGATGCTCATCAAACTGAGGGCACGTTCACGACCCAATACGATTGGTAATGTACGACGACCATGGCTTTCATCATTTTGAATATCACGAATATTATTCGTGAGCATAATGGAACCAACGAGCAATGTAGATGGAATAGCAGGGATTAATAATGCTAAAGATAAGTCTCGTGTCCATGCATAGCCTGTAATGAGGACGATGGCAAAACCCATAGCGATACCAGAGGAAATTTCACCAAATGGTGTGCGAGAAATCGGTTTTGGCCCACCAGAGTAGAGAAAACTGATGAGAATGCAAAGAAAACCAGCTGGAATATAGTACCAGGTGATAGTTGCCGATAGATAAAGACCGATGATAATAGGTACAACCATGAGTACCTTAATCATGGTAACGATGAGCTCTGGTGTAATGGCACCACGGGTGATAGAACCAGCATTGCCGACCTTTTGCCCCGCATCGAGACCAGATTTAAAATCTTTATATTCATTCCATAAATTAGCAACAATTTGAGCTGTTACAACGGCTAAGAATATTAAAACTGTATGGAAAATGGCAAGACCTGTACCTTGTGCAGCACCAAATGCATAATAACTAAAGGCTGCACCTAAAATGGTAGGCCCTAAAGCGGCCGCTAATGTACGAGGCCTAGTGAGTGGAATTATTTCTTGTATCATAATAAAAGCACACCAAGTGTGCACTCCTTTCTATTTCTCATACTCTATGTTTACATATCTATTTAAGTATTGTATAGCAGAACTGATAGGTTGTAAATTACACTATACAGTTATACATCTCTATATAGTATAATAATTAATATATGCAGTATAGATTATCTTTTTGAAATCTTATAGATGCAGTACAGGTTATGAATATAATCTGTATACATAGTGTATTGTTAAATCGTGAGGTGTCTTATGAGAGCTCTCAATAAAAAATTGATGACATTGGCTTGTGCAACGTGCTTGACTGTTGGCATGGGCGCAGTGGCATGTGCTGATACAGTAGATTTAGGATATGGTTTGTATGGCAGTACATCTCCTACAGTGAAAGCAGTAGAGGTAATACATGTTCCTACGGATGCAAAGCTGCGAAATAATGAGCAAAGTCAAATAATTTCAGCTGCAAATAAAGCGGCTATGGATGCTGTTAATGTTAACTTTAAATTGCATGCTCCAGTTCCTGTCACACCTATGAAGGGCGATAATTTAGATGGATTTTCCTACTATCAATTACAAGGAACTGATAAACAAGGTCACCATGTAGGTGAATTACTGGTTATCAACTATTCTAAAAATGCCATAGATCAAGTAATAGGCATGGCTAAGACTGTTGTGGCGAAGGGCACAGATGTAAAAACTGCTGCGGAAAATTCTTCTGATTCTAAATCGGTAGAGTTTTATTCTAAAGAGTTAGCTCAAGAAAAATTACAAAATTTAAAAGGTAACACCATTGAAGGTGCTAAATTAGCTAAAGACTTAAAAATGATAAATGATAAGTTACCTACTCAAATTATGGGTGCCTTTGATAAAATGCTTGCCACAGATAAGAAATCATCTCCTAAAAGTATAGAAGAATTCCGTTCTTATGTAGACTTTATGGCAAAACAAGTGAGCCTAGATGCAACGCATGTGGCCTATAAACCTGTGCAAACACGCTATGGTACAGCTGTGACTGGTGATTTACGTGGTAGTCTTATATATGATGGATTTAGAAACACCGACTCCTTAATTGGTTATGCTGTTCCTACCGATAAAGGGGTATCTTTACAGATTTTAATGTCTGATGATTCTAGCTATGATTATTGGGCTAATGAGTTGAATCATATGTATCAAACACAATCTCTTAAGGGAGGTAAATAATATGAAATCGTTGAAAGTATTGGCTTGTGCAGCTTGCTTATTGGGAACCGTATCTGGCGTAGGTTTCGCTAAGGATGTACAAACCATTGCAGGTTCTATGGTAGTGCCTAACAATGTCAATGTTGTTTCTGCATCCAAAACAAATACCCGTGATTTTGTAGAGAAACAATTAAATGAGAACCCTTCAAAATCTTCAATGGCAAACATGATGGCAAAAGAGTTCCTACAAAACTTAGGTACTAATTTTGATGTATACCAATTACAAGGATCCGATAAAACAGGCCAAAAAGATGCATTCCTAGTAGCGGTAGATGTTAAACAAATTGCGCAAAAAGTAGCTAAAGATAAGGCTAATGACCCTATGTTTGTGGCTGCAATGGCAGCTCTTGATAAAGGCCAAATTGACCCTGTTACAGAACAACTCATGTTAAATGCTATTAACAAGCAAATTCCAACTACTACAACTGTAGTACCTTTAAATGATCCGAAACGCTATGCTAATCTTAAGACTCGGTCAGGTGAACTGCTTATAAAACCTAGAACGCTTACCGTAGAAAATGCGGAACAAGTACATCCTGTGGCTGGTACAAAATATCAAACTTATGCAGCAAGTTCTCGATTGTTATATGCGGATGGAAATGTACAAACTCCGCTTTATGCAAATGCTGCATTTGTGTTGAAGCCAGGTAAACCGGTACTATACGTAGGTGTAACAACTGATGTACAACGGGATTATTTCAAAACGATATTTGACAATGCCTTCAAATCTATTAAATAATTTGTTATAGATATGCTTTCACGAAGTATGTCATTTACAAGGTAATTACTAATGTGAGTATGGCGGCATTAGAATAATTTATATTATTTTCAATTATATTTTAAAGGAGAATTATTATGAACACAATTCACACAGACAAAGCTCCAGCAGCAGTAGGTCCTTACTCTCAAGCTAAAGTAGTAGGCGGTTTATTATTCGCTTCTGGTCAAATTCCACTCGATCCTGCAACTGGTTCCATTGTTGCAAGCGGTATCGTAGAGCAAACTGAACAAGTATGCAAAAACATTGATGCTGTATTGGCTGCAGCAGGTTCTGACTTCTCTGAAGTTATTAAAACTACTTGTTTCTTGGCTGATATTGCTGACTTCAAAGCATTTAACGAAGTGTATGCTAAATATTTCACTTCTAAACCAGCTCGTTCTTGCGTAGCAGTAAAAGACCTTCCATTGGGTGCTTTGGTAGAAGTGGAAATTATTGCGGAAGTATAAGATGGATTATATTTCCTTATTACAATCAGAGATGCGTCCTGCCTTCGGGTGCACTGAGCCAATTGCATTGGCTTATGCGGCTGCGAAGGCAGTCTCTGTTTTAGATGAATTTCCTAACCATATTCACGCACGATGCAGCGCGAATATTATAAAAAATGTAAAATCCGTAGTCATTCCTAACTCTGGTGGTCGAAAGGGCCTTCAAGCAGCTACTACCCTTGGTGCCATCGTAGGTCATCCTGAGCGTGAACTAGAGGTACTAGAATCTGCTACAGATGAAGATCGTAAATGGCTTGGCACATTGCTAGATGCTAACTTCTGTACGGTCTCACTTGCTGAAGGTGTAGATAATCTTTATATCGAAATCACTGCTGAAACAGATGAACATACAGCGGTGGTTCGCATTGAAAATGACCATACGAATGTAACCTATGTTGCTGTAGATGGTGAGATTGTGTCTGAAACAATCAATGAAATTAAGAAGGTCGCAAAAAAAGAATATGCTATGACCTTTGATAGCATTTACGAGTTTTCTAAAACGGCAGATATTTCTGGCATTATTCCTCAAATCAAACAGCAAGTAGAATACAATACAGCTATTTCTCGAGAAGGTTTATCTAATGATTATGGCTCCAATATTGGCCAGCTCTTGTTGTTGGATGAAGAAAATCCGTCTCTAGAAACGAAATGTAAGGCTCGTGCAGCAGCTGGATCCGATGCGCGCATGAGTGGGTGTCCATTGCCTGTTGTAATTTGCTCTGGCTCTGGTAACCAAGGCTTAACAGTATCAGTACCTATCATTACAACTGCTGAGGAACTTGGTAAAAGTGATGATGAACTGTACCGTGCACTCGTCTTTGCCAACTTGTTAACACTGTACGTTAAATCTGGCATTGGTAAATTGTCCGCATACTGCGGTGTTGTATCTGCTGGCGTAGTAAGTGTAGCCGGTATTGCCTTCTTGAAAGGTGATAGCAAGGATATCATTGAGAATACCTTAGTAAATGGTCTTGCCAGCTTATCCGGTATCGTTTGCGACGGAGCAAAACCATCCTGTGCAGGTAAAATTGCTATCTCCCTTGATGGTGCCTTTATGGGATATAAACAAGCTCGCCTTAATAAGAACTACCAAAAAGGCGATGGCCTTGTAGCATACACCGTTGATGATACCATCCGCAGTATCGGTACTGTGGCTCGAGGTATGAAAGAAACGGATGTAGTTATCTTGAATGAAATGCTAAAACACTAATTTAGCTAAAAATATAAGCCCCCGTAAGGGGGCTTTTTTACTGTAATTTTTTAGGATCTTTGAGTATTAATGATGCCCCAAGGCCCATTACGAGGAATGGCACGAGTGTCATCATAGCAACAGGTAGGGAGTAGGTATCTGCTAGGTTACCTACGACAGGAGCGATGACGCCACCGATGGTTTGGCTTACGCCGAGGGTGATACCCGATGCAAAGCCAATGCTTTTAGCAAGATAGGTTTGGCCTAGTACGATAACTGGGCTGTAGCTAATTGCTTTAGCAGCACCAATCATGAGTAGTAGCAAGTAGGCTATAGGCATCATGATGAGTGGTGAGAAGGTTGGTACCTCTGTTAATAGGAACATAGCAGGTAACCAAACTAATAGGGATAGTCTGATAATCTTGATAGGCCCATATTTATCGCCCAATAGACCGCCAATATAGGTCATGAAGATACCGATACTAAAGAATACAGTCAAGGCAAAGCTGCCTTGTTCTGGGCTTGTACCGAGCTCACGAGTCCAGAAAATCGGAATAAACGCATTGATAACGCGGAAGTTTACTGATTGGCTCAAGATGATAACGAACAAGATGCCAAAGTATTTCCAGTAGTTCTTCAGCGGTTTTGCCGCCACTGTTGGATTTTCAGTAGCTACTGCCTGGTCGATAGTAAGTGCATGAGCTACGATGCGAGGCATTAGTACGAACAATATAGTAAATATAATAATACCTACTACGGTGAAAGCCGCCAATCCATGAGGCCCAACTGTATAAGCAATGGCTCCTGCAAAGAGTGGACCAAAGGCGAAGCCCGAGCTGCCGCCGATAGCAAAGGTGCCCATGGCCTTACCTTTCTTGCCTCCACCGAGACGGTTCATAATCTTTGCGCCTTCAGGATGGAAGATGGAAGAGCCAACGCCCGCTAATGTGGCACAAATGAGGAGGCTTTCATAAGAGGTAACAAAGCCCATCATACCTGTACTACATGCAGATAATAAAACGCCGAAGGCAATGAGCCGCGGTTGATTGATCTTATCTGAAATATAGCCTAGTAAAGGCTGTAATAATGATGATAATGCTGTATTAGCTAAGATGAGAAAACCTGCTTGCTCTAAGCTCAGTCCATATGTATAAATGAACAGAGGTAAGAGGGCAGGCAACACACTTTGACAGGAGTCGTTGATCATATGACTCACTGTAATGAGATAAGGGTAATATTTTTTCATGATAGTAGCCCCTTGAGTTTATGAGGAGATTATTTTAAATTGTATTTCTTATATTATAACCCAAATAGTTACAAAAATAGTTATAGATACAAAAAAAGCGCTAACCATAGTTAGCGCTTTATATAGTTCAGTTGGCAGAGAATTAGGGAGTAGAACCTAAAAAGCGCGTAAATACTTGTATTGTTTGATTTTCAATATCTCTATGGGGCAAGTTATGGGGCAAGCCTAGCCATTTCTGGCATTTAGCTTGTTTATAACGTCCTCATTCATTGCCTGTGTTACATGAGTATATATGCTTAATGTAGTAGCAGGATCATTATGTCCTACACGCTGCATTATTGCCTTTAGCGGTACGCCTAATTCTGATAAGATACTAATATGCGTATGTCTAAATATATGCGTGGTGATGTGTTTATCGCCTATAGATACACGTTTTAATATTTTATTGATGTATTGCATGTCGTAAGGGTTGCCACGCTTAGCAGTGAATATATAGCCTTGTTCATGATAGCCATTGAACCATAAAGAACGGCGTTTATTTTCTATTGTGATCCGTTCTAATATACGAACTGCTCTATTACATAGCTTTACATCTCTAACAGAATAAATGTTTTTAGGCGTTCCGCGCTTTATTTCGCTACTGTTATTACAATGATACTGTAATGTACCATTAATATTAATAGTAGCTTTTTCTTTGTCATAGTCGCAATAACGTAAGGCCAGTAATTCGCCAATTCTTAGACCCGTAAGACTTATAAATTCTACCAATAGGGATATTCTAGGGCTTATATCGTTTAACTGCCTTAGAACCTCTTTTAACTCCATATTATCAAGAAATTTATTTTGCTTTTTAGCCACATCATCGCGGCTGAAAGGCTTTTTTATTATTTTGATGTCCTCTATGTCCTGAATGTCTTTTACTAGGCCTCTACGCTTAGCATAACGAAAAATAGCCCTAACCGTTGTCATTAATGACTTGCTATAGTGATAGCTACGATTTTCTACATAATATACTTTATTTGCTAGTTCCTCAATCATAATAGGTGTTACTTTGATGATTGGTATATCGGTAGAGATATACTTAAAAATCTTTTTAACGTGGGTATTATGGTTTACGTGAGTGGCTAGTTTTATAGTAGGCCTGGTATGATCTAGCCATAAATGCGCAACCTCATGCAGCGTTATATATTTGTCTTGCTCATAGCTGTCTAATACTTGCGCTATTTTTTCCTGTAGCAGCTTATAGGCTTGCTTTTTATATGTAGGGCTATTTCCATTTAAAGAAATACTAACACGCTTTAATTTGCCTGTTAAAGGGCAATTATAACGTTCATAATATATGTATTTTATTCCTGTGTTTGTGGCTCTTTCTTCTATCCACATAATAACCGCCTTTCTTTTAGGCGAGCATTATTTTAAGTTATCTAGGGATATTTTTTCTAATCTGTTTCGATGAGCGTAGCCATTATTTTTAGTAAAATCTAGTCGCTGAATTAGTAATAATAAAAATCTTTTTTTACTATCTTCATTTAATGAATCAAAGCTATATGTCATTTGCGATATAAGCTCATCATCTGTTAAACGATTCATTATATTATGTGCTGCGTCTAACAGTTGCTCTCTATTTTTATAAATGGCTGTTTCATCTATTATTCGATCTATTCCGGCGAATTGGCCAGTACCTGATACAAGATACTCATCATCAACTTCTAAAATTTCAGCTAATTTTATTAGATTAGCTCTATTAGGAAGTGATTTTCCTTTTTCCCATTGTGATATGGCTGACTTTGTTATGTTAAGCTGTTTTGCTAATTGCTCTCCACTTAACTTTTTAGCCGTCCTTAATAACTTTATACGTTCGCCTATTAATTCGTTTAAGTTCATATAATCACCTCTTATGTTAAATTATATCTACATTTCTTATCAAAGTAAAGAATTTGCTTGACATTTTATATAAGTTAAGAATATACTTAATAACATAAAGGATAGTAAAGAATTTACTAAACTTTAAGAAAGGAGGAAAAAATGAAATATAAGGCTAATGCTGAGAAGCTAAGATATTTTATGCTAAGTAAAAATATTAATATTACTAAATTAGCAAAAAAAGCGAATGTATCTACTATTTCTATAAATAAAGCCTTGAAAGGATCTGAATTATATGGAAATACCTGTAATAAGATAGCAGATGCATTAGAGCTGCCTGTAACTGATTTATTTGAGTAATTAATACAATGCTGCTTTAAACCTCATATAATCATCTCAAAGCGTTGTATTAAGGTAAAAGAAAAACGCCGCCATAATAGGCAGCGTGGAAAGGTTAATATATGAAGATTGTTGAAAGTGTAACGCCAATAGATCAACGATACATACAGTATAAGAATATTGGCAAGGCTTATGATTTAAGCCGCATGCAAGTGTATAGGCTAATTCAACGAATGAAACGTACCGCTAAATACAAAAAATCATTCGTTGATATTGGGCCTAAATGTAAGTTAGTTAAATTAGATGATTTTGATGACTTTTTCAAGTCTACTCATAATCAATATTTAACTAAAGAGGTATAGTAAAATACCTTTCTATTATTATATCAAACTGATAAGGGAACATAAAGGGGGGACGGCTTTTTTGAGTGATAAAAAATCATCGTTTTATGACGGTAAAAAGTTTTTACATAATAAAATGGGGGACTATTTAATTAAAAAATACTATTTAAAACGTATTATTAATGAAAATTTGTTAGACGGTGCGCCGCCTGATGATGTAGATATATATTTCTTTAATCCTAAAAATAATAATTACGAACCGTTTAGTAAATCGGAATGTAATAGGCTTATCATTCTTGAAGATAAAGAATTGAAAACCAATGCACGTAAAGAGGTATGGGAGTATATCAAAAGTATAATCAGCGATTGTTATATTACTGATCCTCATATAGTAGGGTGTTTAAATTGCCTTGTTAATATAAGGACTGGTGAGGTATTAAAGAAAACGCCAGGTACGATATTAAGAAATTATATACCTGTTAAGTATGATCCTAAAGCCCTAGAAAATGATGTATTAGATACATTTATGAAAAATCTCTTTGGTGATGATAGAGAAATGCATACATTTATTTATCAGATCATTGCATATGGTTTATGGCCTGACAATCATCTACAAAAATTCTTTATTTTGTTTGGTGAGGGGGGCAACGGTAAAAGTACTTTTCTTAATTTATTAAAGCCATTTTACGGCCGTGAGAATATCAGTATTCTAGGCTTAGTGAAATTTGGTGATGATAGGTATATTGGTAGTCTTTATGGGAAAATGGTTAATCTAGGTGATGATATAGAGGCCAGTACATTATTAGAAAGTGCGGTACTTAAAAAGGTTGTTAGTGGTGAGCCAGTACATGCTAACCCTAAATTTGGCCTTATGTTTGCCTTTGTAGTAACACAAAAACTATTATTCTCAGCTAACTCAGTACCACGTATTACAGATACATCGCAAGGCATGGCCGATAGACTTATTGTTATACCATTTACGCAGCGCATTAGGGGAACGGCTACGGCAGTACCTAATATAGTGCAAGAAATTGTTAAAAGTGGCGGTTTATCGGTGCTGCTGAATAGAGTATTAAAAGAGGTACCTAATATTATAAATGGGATCCATATACCACAATTAGTACAAGCAGCAACTCAAAAGCATATGACTGATACGAACCCAGTAGCGCTATTTGTTAGTGAAATGAATGAAAGCGGTTGGCGTATTGATACTGGTAGTAGTTTTGAGGGGTTAGCAGCTATTAAAGCTATATCAGATTTAACTACCGTACAAGTCTATAATCTCTATAAAGAATGGTGTAAGGAAAATGGATATAAACCATTGGCAAATAATACGTTTGGCCGTGAATTAGGTAGATTAGGGTATGAAAGTATTCAAATCGGTATGGGGATATTGCGCGGTAAGCGTGCATATCAAAAAATTGAAAGTGTAACTATTGTGTAACTAGTAGATTAATTTATCTAGTTGCATCGTAAATATAGATAGTACCTATATTTATAGTATGTTGTAACAGTTGTAACAGGTATTTTTATATTAATAGGATATTTTATATAAGTTCATTAAATATCTTATAAAGTTTTGCGTATTAACCTGTTATCTTGTTACAAAGGCATGAATACTGTGTTCATGCTGTTACATTACTAGTTGCAAACCAGTTACAAATAGGAGGTAAATATCATGGAATTTGATAGCTTAGATAAGATTATAAAATGTATTGGTAAGAAGTTAAAAAACAATGAAGTGGATCTTGTTTGTGCAATAGCGCATATAGCCGTAATGAGTTATAAGAAAGGCTATAATGACGCTGCTGAAGAATTAAAATTAAAGGCAAAGGCATAATATGAATACAAATTTAAACGAATATGAGGATATAAAAGGCCTCAAAAAAGAATATATAGATAAGATCAGCGCGGTTGTAAATGGGTGTACCAATAAAGTAACCTTGTTAGCGTTGACTAAAGCAGAATTTAATATCATACAAGATGAATTTATTCACTTAGTTGATATTGAAGTAACATGCGAACATATTTTTTGCAATAAGCATTTAATCGTTACGGCGGTAGTGAGTAGGAAACAGATATGAAGATACATTTCTCATGCAGCAACGAGGCGGAGTATATCCGCCTCAATCCTATCATTCATATATTGAGGAGTGATAGAACACTAAAATACAAAGAAAAAATAGATCATCAAGGTCGAAAACAGATTTATTTTGTATCAATAAAAAGGCCGTGAGCATAGGGGGTATATAGCTTTATAGAAATATACCCCCTCTATTGTTTTTTAGTAAAATATGGTATAATTGAGACAATCAAATACAGGAGTACCGCAATCACACATGTGATTGAACGCTTTTCACGGCATGGGAATAGATAGGCTTAGGCTTATTTGTTCCCATGTTTTTTTATTTTGTAGAAGTGTTATCCATTTACACCATGTTAAACCTCCAGTATTACATGAGAAAAATATCGCGAGAAAGTGTATTTGAGGTAATAGCCTTTAGGCTATGGTATATAAGTTATTGGCCGTATAATATGGCGATCCTCCAAATGGCTTATATATTATTCACTGAACTAACAGGGGAAATAGGGAGTAATCAAAATGACTGACAAAAACAAAGAAAAACTGTTTACACAAGCTGAAGTAGATAACATTGTAAAAGAACGCCTAGAACGTGAGCGTAAGCGCTATAATAGCGATAATGACATGGTGGAAACGTTACAAAAAGAACTGGTAACGGTTAGGACTGAATTACAAAGTTTAATGGCTGATAATGAGGCCAAAGCTACAGCATTAAAAGCGGAACAGGTTAATAAAACTATCATTCAAGAATTAGAAAAGGACAACGGCATTAACCCTACAGAACTTGCACGATTATTTATTAATAATGCAAGTGTAGACGATACGGGGAGCGTAGTTTATACCGATGATAGCGGTAATAGTGTACCTATTAGCGAACACATCAAAGAATGGGCTAGTAAATCGCCCTGGGCTATTAAATCAGTACAAAACCCTGGCAGCGGTTACGGCGGAAATAATTCGCATATAGGAAACACAGAATTGCGCGACGCTTTTGGCCTTAAATAGAAAGGTTAAATATGGCTATTGAACTAGCAACGCAATTTTTGCCCTATGTAGACGAGCAATTTAAGGCAGAGTCAAAACGGCAAGTAATAACAAACAATGACTTTGAATTTACAGGCGCGCATAGCGTCAAAGTATACAAAGTTACAACAAGCGCTATGAATGATTATGATCGTGAGGGTACAGGCGCAAACCATAGCCGATACGGTCAAATTCAAGGCTTGGACGCTACAACAGAAGAATTTACATTGAAAAAAGACCGATCTTTTACATTCGCTCTTGATAAATTAGATGTAGATGAAACAAAAGCAGCATTACAAGCAGCCGCAGCGCTTGCCCGTCAACTTAGAGAAGTGGTAATTCCTGAAGTTGATACTTATGTATATGGTAAAGTTGTAGCAGGTGCAGGTACTACAGAAACAGGCGCATTAACAGATAAAAATGTATATGACGCTATTTTAAAAGCTACTGAAGTACTTGATACGGCTGAAGTGCCTGAAACAAACCGTGTTTTATTGGTAACTCCTGATACATATACAATCATGAAAAAGAACGCCTCTATTGTCATGGCTACAGATGTAGGCCAGGATATGCGAAAATTGGGCGTTATTGGTATGTTAGACGGTGCTACAATTATCAAAGTACCTAAAATCAGACTACCTGAGGACGTTAATTTTGTTTTGGTTCACCCGTCCGCAACGGTTGCCCCAGTAAAACTTGAAGATTATAAAATCCATAAAGATCCACCTGGTATTAGTGGCAATCTAGTAGAGGGGCGTATCGCATATGACGCCTTTGTCTTAGAAAATAAAACTAAAGGTATCTACGTACACAAAGCAAAATAACACCATAAGAGGGCGAAGTCATTCGCCCTCTTTCTTTATATATAGAAAGGCATAATATGAAAGAAAATAAGCGGTTATCGTTTAGATTTTCTACACCGCAGCAAGTAAGAAAGTCAATAAGCCGTATAAATAATATGGTGGCCAATGGCGAAATGGATAGTAAGAAAGCCAATACTATTATAGTAGGGGCTAATGCTATATTAGGCGCGATTAGATTAGACGAGCAACAAAAGCAAATAGAGAGGTTAGAGGAGTTAGTAAATGAATTTGCTGAATAAATTAACTAAAAAAGTAAATCAAAGGGTTATTCGTAAGGAACTAGAAAGAAAAGAGGCGCAGCGCTCAAAATTTTGGGTTAGCGTATCGACTGAATTGTTAAAACGCTGCTTATCCGATAATGAGGAAGAGCAAGAAAAAGCGTTTAAAGAGTTACAAGAATTACATAGTATATATTGCAAAAAGAATGATATTAAAGGTAGTTTGTTTTACTAATGTGAGGGCATATGAACGAGGAGTTAAAACAGTATGTTGTGAGTAGGTTAAAAGAATATGCATTGATAGGGGAACGCCGTAGAATGCTACTAGATGAGTTAAACGGCATGAACCTATATAATCCTAATACATCACAACTCAAAGAGGGGCAGAGGGCTAAAAATCGTAAAAAGGATATATCAGATCTATTAGTTGTTAGAGATGATAAACTAGCGGCGTATATGGCTATACATGAGGTATATTGTTTGTGCTGCTGCTATATCTATGATTTACCAATTAGCGAAAAAGGTATAGAAAGCATTTTGCGTTATATAAAGGGGAAAATAGTAGCAAAAGGCGCATTACTTAATAAAGTGGCTGCAGAAATTGTTATGACTTGCAGCGATATTGATAGATATTTACCTAGCATGCTGAAAAGTGCAGTAAAATAAAACACCCTACTAATATAGTAAGGTGTAAGAGATGATTATATGATTTTGTAAAATGTCATGGGGCAATAAATGGGGCAAATACCACCATATAATAGAGAATGATTGATACATAAAATTCACTCAATAATATAAGAAAACCTAGATAACAGCTGTATTATGTGTATCTAGGTTTATCTATTGTATCTCTATCATTATCATTTAAAAGAATGGCAGAGGAGGAGGGATTTGAACCCCCGCGCCGGTTGCCCGACCTACCGCATTTCGAGTGCGGACCCTTCAGCCTCTTGGGTACTCCTCCGTGCTTTACGGCGCTCTTTAAAGAAGTCTTTCATGATTTGGCTACATTCATCACCAAGCACACCAGATGCTAGTTCAGGTTCATGATTTAAACCTGGGTGAGAAAGCACATTGAATAGCGACTCTACGGCGCCTCCTTTGTAATCACTTGCACCATATACAACGCGATCAATACGACTGTTGATAATGGCTCCAGCGCACATCGGACACGGCTCTATCGTAACATACAGGGTACAACCAGTCAACCGCCAGCGCTTTAGGACATCGCATGCTTCGCGGATTACGAGAACCTCTGCATGAGCCGTTGCATCATGATCGAGTTCACGACGATTGTGATGGCGTGAAACGATGATATTGTCTTTTACAAGAATGGCACCGATCGGAATTTCCCCAAGAGCATAAGCCTTGCGCGCTTCTTCCATAGCGATGGCCATAAAATACTCGTCGCGAGAGCGTTCATCCATATTTTCAATGTCTACAGTAATGTCTTTTGTCATTGGCATACCTCTTCATGTATAATATCTTACATAAAGTCTATCACAGTGTACGCAGTTATGCGAATAGATTATATGGGGGAATTATGGATATTATATGGTATATGTTTGATATGATTGGCACCATTGCCTTTGCTGTATCCGGTGCACTCGTTGGGGTAGCTCGGAAGATGGATATATTTGGTATGACTGTCCTTGCATTGGCTACTGCTATTGGTGGTGGTATTGTACGGGACGTGTTGCTCGGCTATTTTCCGCCGAATTCATTGCGAAATGTAGTGTATGTTACCGTTGTTTTAGTGGTAACTGTTATCGTGTTCTTGATTTATAACAGCCGATATCGCAAGCATGCGATGGGGCCTCGTAGTCGAGCTAGTTATTTATTAGCCGATGCATTAGGCTTAGCATCATTTACCGTAACAGGTGCTTCTGCAGGTTTTAAACTCTATCCAGAGTTGCCTATCTTTATTGTGTTGCTCGGTACAATCACTGCTGTTGGTGGCGGTATTATCCGCGATATGTTGGCGCAACGCATCCCATCTGTTTTGAAAGAGGATGTATATGCCTTGCCTAGTATTATTGGCGGCATCGTTTATTATCTTATGGTTACATCTAGTTGGGACAGTATGGCCGTATATGGTGCTTTCACAGTGGTACTCGTTATCCGTTTGTTAGCCATCAAGTACAATTGGAGTCTGCCTAAGGTAGGGAAAACCAAGCCAGTTGCGAAATAATAGTCAAATGATATAATTATACTATTGAGCATATGAACATTTCATAAAAGTGTCAGAAAAAGAGAGTATTATAAAACAGTTAATTTCGCGAGTCGGGAGTACTCGCTACACAGAAGGAGATTTGATTTATGACGAATAAATGGTTGAAAGTAGCACTTATGGCTGCAGCTATCGCTACTGGCACATCTATTAAAATTGATGCGGAAACCGTGTTGTATGTACCTCAAGATGATCGCCCTGTAAGCTTACAATATACTGTAGATACAGCTCGCGAAGCAGGTATGACTATATTGACACCACCTCAGAACTTGATTTCTGGTAAGAATTACCAAGGTCAAGCAGATCAAATCATGGCTTGGGTTGAACAAAATGCAGGTCGTGCTGATGTGATGGTATTGAGTACAGATACGCTTATTTATGGTGGTCTTGTAGACTCTCGTAAACACAACATTCCACTTACTACATTGGAAAGCCGTTTAAAACGTATTGAATCCTTAAAAGCTCGTAATAAAAACGTGCGTATTTATGGTTTTGGTACTGTAATGCGTTCTCCACGTGCTAGTGGTGGCGGCACTGAACCAGCTTATTATGCGGAATACGGTCCTACTATCTTCCAAATTGCAGCATTGCAAGATAAATTAGACTCTGGCTCCTTAACACAAGAGGAAACTCAAAAATTGATGAGCTTACAAGCCTCTGTTCCTGTAGAATATCTACAAGACTGGTTTGACCGCCGTCAAAAAAATATGAAAATCAACAAAGAGTTGATCGACGAAACTCGTAGCGGTGTATTTGATTACTTTGCATTGGGCCATGATGATACATCCCAATTGTCCCAATCTGCATTAGAAGGTCGTTACTTAAGTAAATATTCCAAGGATATTCCTGTTGAGAAATATGGTAGCTTCCCAGGTGCTGACCAACTTGGGCTCTTGTTGATGGCTCGTTCTCGTACAGATGAAAGTACAGAAAAACCTACATTCTCTGTAATTTACCCACTCGGTGGTGGCGGTAAAACATTGCCAGGTTACGAAGACCAAACGATTGATAAAACAATTGCTCAACACGTTGAGGCCGTAGGTGGCACTATGGTGACACAAGGTAAACCAACTGTGTTGTTAGCAGTAAATACACCACTTACTACAAGCACTGGTGAATCTGAAAGCTTCGAGAACTTCCCAATGATTTCTAATTCTACAAATGCTTTCGTAGATCGAATTCAACAAGCTGTTGATTCTGGTGTAAACGTAAGCGTTGCTGATATTGCTTATAACAATGGTGCGGACAATACATTAGTATCTGCTATGTACAAACGCGATATGTTATACAAAATCGGTGCGTACAATGGTTGGAATACTGCAAGTAATACGGTAGGCTACGCCATTGCGCAAGGGGTATTGCTCAAAACTATGAGCCCAGAAGGTCACCGCAAAATGTTGACTCAACAATATTTGGATAACTGGGCGTACCAAGCAAATATCCGCAAAGATATTTACCGTATGCAAGACTCTATTCGCACAGATAATGTACGTTATTCTGGCGAGTTAAATGAACGTCTTGAAAGCTACTTAGGCGAACGAATTCAAGATTTCGCTGAAAAATATCTCAAAATCGATCCTCGTACAGTAAAAGCTACATTCCCTTGGGGTCGCCTATTCGAAACAGATATCACTGTTTACGACAAACCAGTGGTACCTCTTGAAAAAGAATTGCGCTTGAAACGTGAAGCAGAGGCGAAAGCTAAAGCTGAGGCAGAAGCTAAGGCTAAGGCAGAAGCAGCAGCTAAGGCTAATGGTCAAGCTGCACCAGCACAACCTGCTCAACCAGTAAAGACAACAGCTGTTCAAATTACATCATCTGTAATTCCAGTAGTTAAACAACCGGCTACAACATCTCAAGGTCCACGCCTTGTGCCAACACCTGCAGTTGTACCTGGTCAATAATGAATAGGGAATGGACATGAAAAAAGCATTTTTACCGGAAATTACATATATGCGTGGACTCTGTATGCTCGGTGTTATCGGCATTCATGTAGGTTCTTACGCATTACAAAATCCTTTTGTAAATTTAGAACTCATTAGCGTCTTAGAAATTCTATCACGCTTTGGAGTACCAGCATTTTTCTTCCTCTCTGCATTTGGATTGTTCTACCATACATCTGTAGAGGAACCATTCTCATATAAGGAATTTATGCACCGCCGTATTCAGGTGGTGCTATTTCCATATATTACGTGGTCCATATTTTATTTGCTCTACACAGGACTAACGGCGCATAATCTAGGGAATTTACATCCTGGACCATTGGCTGTAAATCTATTATTTGGTACGTCTATGTATCATTTATACTTTATGGTTATCCTCTTATGGTTCTACGTGATGATGCCGCTATGGCGAGCTATGGTGAAAGTCATCTTAAAACGCCCTGTATTTTGGATGGTTCTATTATTTATCATTCAAGTTGGCATCGATTATGTTTCGTCTTACATGCTCGGCCGGTGGGTAACAGAACACCTCAGCAATAATCCTGTCTTGAAATATCTCTTTGATATGAGACTTAATTATTGGGTTATTCATTATGTGTGGATATTCCTGTTGGGGGCTGTATGTGCTGAGCGCTATGAAACGGTATGCGAATACATGTGGCGCTATCGTTACTTATTAGGTGTTAGTGCGGTAGGCTCTATTTTGTTGATGCTTGGATCCTACTACTATGTCATGGATGTATGGCATTATACAGTGCTTGAAGCAATTTATACAGTTCATCAAATGAGCCCAATGGGTGTCCTCTATACTGGACTGGGAACACTATTTAGTCTGTTCTTATTCCAAACCTTACCAATGAATGCGACTATGGAATCCACTTGGTCAGAAATAGGGGATAAGTCCTACGGTATTTATTTAGCACATCCATTCTGGTTGTTGATCATCTCTGGCGTGATGGCTAAATATAATCTTTTATATACCGTAGTTAATGTGCTAGCTATGTATGTGATGGCGCTAGGCCTGTCCTATTTGACTGCCGTGACATTAAACCATGTACCTAAACCATTACGTAAATTTATATTGGGACATTAATAATATACATCCGCTAGGATATAGTTTTTAGCTATGGCATCCTAGCGGATTTTTGTATATCTAAGTTATATCTTTCACAAAGTAAAGTGTGAAAATTTGAAAGTAATTGTGATATAATAAGTCCATGATGATTACTACTTGATAGAGTAACGATATAGAAAAAGAGGTGCTCCTATGCAAGAATTAACATATTTTAATGGCGAGTTTGTTGAACCAGGTGCCAAAGTTATCAGTATTGATGACCGTGGTTATTTGTTTGGTGACTCTGTATACGAAGTGGTACGTGTCGTAAAAGGCCGTTGCTTCGCATTGTCTTACCATCAAGATCGCTTGTATCGCTCTATGCGTGAAATGGATATTCCAGTAAAAATGACCCCAGATGATTTAACAGAATTGCACGAAATTTTAATCGAGCAAAGTGAAATCAAAGAGGGCTATATTTATTTGCAAATCTCTCGTGGTGTAGCGCCACGCCATCATGCATACGATCGTTCTAAACTAGAACCACAAATGCTTATGTCTATCCGTAATTTGGATATGGATGCAGTTAATAAATTGGGTGAAGGTGTAAAAGCGATTGCATTACCTGATGAGCGTTGGGACCATGTAGATGTTAAGACTACTAATTTGATTCCCAATATTTTGGCACAAACTAAAGCGGAGAAGAAATTTGCTTATACTGCCATGTTGTTCCGTGATGGCGTTTGTACAGAAGGTGCAACATCTAATGTATTTGTTGTCAAAGATGGTATCTTGTATACGCACCCAGCAGATAATCATATCTTAAAAGGTATTACGCGCCAAATGATTTTGACTCGCGTAGCACCATCTCTAGGTATTACTCTCATCGAAAAAGAATTTGACCGCGCCTTTGTAGATGATGCGGACGAATTATTCTTTACCGATACAATTGGTGGTGTCATCCCAATTACTAAGCTAGACAGAAATCCAGTATCCGGTGGTAAACCAGGTGCTATTACACTTCGTCTACGCGAAGCACTAGAAAAATTGATGGAAGAAGGTTTGCCTTAATAGGTAATCTACTTTCATTACATGGTAAACTTTTACCTTAAGAAAGGACATTATTTTGATTCAATTACAACACATTAGTAAAGTCTATGAAGGCGCTACTCGTGTGGAAGCATTAAAAGATATTAGCCTTGATGTTAAAGAAGGTGAAATCTTTGGCATTATCGGTCAATCAGGGGCCGGTAAATCCACATTGATTCGATGCATCAACATGCTCGAAGCTCCTACATCTGGCTCTGTTATCGTCAATGGTACAGATTTAACAACACTTAGCAAATCCGATTTACGTAAAGCACGCAAAGATATTGGTATGATTTTCCAACATTTTAACCTTTTGTCCTCTCGTACAGTGTATGACAATGTGGCATTTCCGTTGGAATTACAAGGCTTGAGCAAATCCGAAATCAAGGAACGTATTACGCCAATCCTTGATATCGTAGGCCTTACTGAGCGTATGAACAACTATCCATCTCAATTGTCTGGTGGTCAAAAACAACGTGTTGGTATCGCTCGTGCCTTAGCGTCTAATCCAAAGGTTCTTCTTTGTGATGAAGCTACATCTGCTCTTGATCCGCAAACAACAGAATCCATTTTGAAATTGTTGAAAGATATCAACGAAAAAATGGGCCTTACTATCGTTCTCATCACTCATGAAATGCACGTAATCCGTGAAATTTGTGATCGTGTAGCGGTTATCGAAGGCGGTGTAATCCTCGAGGAAGGTAGCACTGTTGAAGTATTTACACATCCTCGTGAAAATACCACAAAAGAATTCATCAGCTCTGTTGTGAGTGATAACTTACCACCAGAAGCGTTAGAACATTTAGAATTGCATGATCAATGGATTGCAGGTACAGCTCCATTAGTACGCCTTAAATTCACAGGCCAATCTACAGATGAACCTGTAGTGGCAGGTCTCGTACGACGCTTTAACCTCGATGTAAGTATCCTCTTTGGTGGCATCGACTATATCCAAAATACATGCGTTGGTCGCCTTATCGTTATCTTGAATGGTGACCCAGAAAATGCGCAAGAGGGCTTAGACTACATCAAAACATTACCAATTGAAAGCGAGGTGATCGGTTATGTCAGAGCAAATCATTAATCTTCTCATAACTGGTACCCTTGATACATTGCAAATGACCATTATTTCTACGGTCATGGCTATGTTACTTGGTATCCCTCTCGGTGTTATTTTGGTAGTAACCTCTAAGGGTCATATCTTAGAAAATGTAGCGCTTAATAAGGTGCTAGGTGCTATCGTCAATGCAACGCGTTCCGTACCATTTATCATTTTGATGGTAGCTATCATTCCATTCACTCGTATGGTGGCAGGCACATCTATTGGTACCACTGCAGCTTGTGTGCCTTTAACAATCGCTGCAATTCCATTCTTAGCACGTCTTGTAGAAACATCTATTAAAGATATTAACTTTGGCGTAATTGAAGCGGCCCAATCCATGGGTGCAAGTCCACTCCAAATCATTTGGAAAGTATTATTACCTGAAGCATTGCCTACGATTATCGATAATGTAACGGTTCTTATCGTTAACCTCATCAGTTACTCTGCAATGGCTGGTGCTATTGGTGGCGGCGGCCTTGGTGATATTGCTATCCGCTATGGTTACCAACGTTTCCAAGCTGATATTATGATTGCTACCATTATCATCTTGGTTATTTTGGTACAATTAGTCCAAATGATTGGCGATGCTTGGTCTAAAGCGATGAATAAGAAGTAGGAGGATCCTATGAGTATCAATGAGAAGTTGAGAAGTGAACAAAACGATGAGCTATTCACCGCTATATTAACGCTTGAAAATACTGAGGAATGCTATGCATTCTTTGAAGATATCTGTACGATTAATGAATTGAAAGCTTTGTCTCAACGCTTACAAGTAGCAAAAATGCTACGTGCCGGTGATAGCTACGAAAAAATTGTAGAAGAAACAGGTGCGAGCACGGCTACTATTAGTCGTGTCAAACGATGCTTAGTCTATGGTGCTGATGGATACACATTAGCTTTAGATCGTCTAGGTGCAAAATAAAATAAACTAGCATGACAACGGTGGCCTTTTGGCGACCGTTGATGTGCTATCTACAGGAGGTTTATATGGAGTGGCTCATTGAGGTAACAGGTTTACCATTTGATATCCTAATTCTCGTTTTGCTCGCTGTAGCAGGTGCTTTTGCCGGCTTTGTAGACTCCATTGTGGGTGGTGGGGGCCTAATCTCTGTTCCTGCTATGCTATTAACCAACCTTCCGCCGAGTATGGCCTTAGGCAGTAATAAGCTGTCTAGCATATTTGGAGCTGGCAGTGCGTCCATTACATTCTTAAGAAATCACATGGTTGATTTTTCTCTAGTTCGTAAATTACTACCTTTTACATTTATAGGATCCATGCTTGGTACCTTAGCAGTTGTATCATTGCCACCCTTGTATGTAAAGCCTATTATTATCGTCCTACTCGTTTGTGTCACACTTTTTGTGGTATTTAAAAAGGATTGGGGCGAAATAAACCGTACCTCAGCAGTAGCAGGAAAAGCATTGTATATTTGCATGGCTTTTGCTCTTGGCATTGGTGTTTATGATGGTTTTATTGGCCCTGGTACAGGTACATTTTTGATTATGGGCTTTATTTTTACTGGCTTTGATTTTCTGCATGCTTCTGCGAATGCAAAAATATTGAATTTTACCAGTAATTTAGCTTCCTTAATCGTATTTTTCTATTTAGGTCACGTCAATATTAAGTATGGTTTAGCTACAGGGGTAGGCCAAATTATAGGTGCTTACCTAGGATCTCATTTAGCTATTGCTAAGGGTTCGTCGTTGGTACGTGTTGTATTCTTGTCGGTAACGACAGTTATGTTGTTGAAATTAGTCTATGACTATGTTTCCACATTATAGGAGGGCAAGGTATGCCTCATAAAAGTGATGTACAAGTGGCATTGATTAGTGGTGGCACATCGGGCATCGGATTTGCTACGGCAAAATTGCTTCTTAAAGAAGGCTGGTGTGTTGTCATTAACGGTCGTGATGAAAAATCAGGACAAAAGGCTAAGATGAAATTGCGCCGCTATTCTTCAAGGGTGCAGTACATCCAAGGGGATGTATCGAAGATTGAAGATTGTCAGCGTATTGTAAAAGAAACCGTTAAATTATTTGGCGGTGTTTCTGCTCTCGTAACAGCAGCAGGCTATTATGAAGAAGAGCTTCTAGCAGATGTAACGGAAGCTGCCTTTGATGAAATGTTTGGTACCAATGTGAAAGGTACGGTTTTCTTGTGCCAAGCGGCATTGCCCTATTTGCGCGCTACAAAGGGCAGTATTGTAACGGTAGCTAGTGATGCAGGCTTACAAGGCAATGTGGCTTGCTCTGTATACGGTGCTTCAAAAGGTGCGGTAGTGAGTTTTACGAAATCACTATCCCTTGAAATGGCACCACATAATGTGCGCGTTAACTGTGTTTGTCCTGGTGATGTGGATACCTCTTTAGTAGATAAACAAATTGCAAATGCTCAGCAAGATGTAGAGGCTGCTAAGGCTGAAATGGGCCAACATTATCCCTTGGGCCGCATTGGTCAACCTCATGAAATTGGGGAAGTTATTGTATTTTTATTGAGCAATAAAGCTTCCTTTGTAACGGGGGCAGCATGGACTATCGATGGTGGTCTCACTAGTTGGTAATATAGAAAATTTTAGATAATATTTCGCTTTTTAAATCTTAGGAGAATTGTAAAAATTTATTCCCCTTATATCAATAGAATGGTATAATAATACTAATAATATGACCTATAGTTGGTTCACAACAAAGGAGAATACTTATGGCAGAATATAATGGCGTAACACTTGAGCCACTTATGGATGGTTCTCAAGACCGTGACTATCAAGTTGAACAATTTATTTTCTGGGGTGCAGGTCGTGCAGCGGCATTGGCATTATCCCCTAAATTCAGCAGTGTTGCTTTGTGCGCCAATGCAACGTATATGGTAACTCGCATTGCACATCTTTACGAAGTAGAATTACAATCTGGTGCCGTAGTGGGGCTAGTTGGTGGTCTTAGCACAGCTGTAGGTACAGCGGCTATTTCTCTTCTTGTTCCTCTAAAAGCAGTTCGCGTTCCTGTGGCAGTTGGTTTAACATATGCTATCGGTAAAATTGCTCACATTTGGATCCAAGATGGTATGCCTTCTGATATCGAACGTTATAAACCAATGGTTGCTGAATTCCTTGAAAGCGGTAAAGCTATAGCAGGTGACATCATCCGTGATGCAAGCGCTAGCATTCCTTTCACACAAGGACAACGCGACGTTTGGGCTGGTATTGCTAATGAAACAGGTCTTGCTAAAGAAACTTTGAAACAAGTTTACGAAGAAAAAGTAACACCTGCTATCGATAAATGGAATACAGAAACAAAATATCAACTTCATGACAATGCAGCAGAAGTTGTGGCGAAAGTAACTGATGCAGCAAAAGAGAAAATTGATGTAGCTAAAGAAAATATTGATGTAGCTAAAGAATTAGCTAAAGGTGGCGTAGAAGTAGCTAAAGCTTCTGCACAAGCTGCAGTAGAAACTGCAAAAACTAAAGCTAATGACGCTGTTGAAACAGCAAAAGATGTTGCTACAAACACTGTTAATACAGCAAAAGATAAAATTGGTGGTTTGCGCAAATAGGCGCTAAAGGATTATGAAGATGAATCCATTAAAAATTATTACATATGGTAAGTATTTTAACGAATCTAAATTCGCCGCTTTTTTAGGACGATATGGTAAGAAGCTTGCCTTTGTACAACGAGCAGTGACCTTGTTCCTTTGTATGCGTGACAAGGACACTCCAAAATATGTAAAAGCAGTCATTGCTGGTGCCTTAGGGTATCTCGTATTACCTATTGATATTGTACCGGATACAATTCCTGTATTAGGTTGGATAGATGATGTAGCCGTGCTTGGTCTTGCCTTCAAGGTTGCCAATCGTTACATTAAAACTCGTCATCAAGAAGAGGCAAAAAAATACTTCCCATTTGGTGGCAGTAACTAGCTTTTAACCATTAAGGCAGTTTGATCCGTTGCGATTGAACTGCCTTTATTTATTTGACACCCTAAAGTAATAGATATACAATGAAGGTTGTATTCTATGAAAAAAGAAGGATAAATATATGCATATTGCTTCAGTAAATGTACGATTTTACGAAACCGATATGATGGGTATTGCGCACCATAGTAATCATTTTAGATGGTTTGAAATGGCACGCATTGAATTCCTTCGTCAAATCGGTGTAACCCTGTGGGATATGATGAATGAGGATATTGTATTTCCTATCATGAATGTATCCTGCAATTATAAAGAACCAGCAAATTTTGATGATGAACTTCACATCGAAACATATTTGGTTAAGATGACACGTGCTCAAATGATATTCCGTTATCGTATGCGCCGTGCCAGTGATGGTGCGCTCCTAGCTACGGGAGAGACTAAGAATGCATTTATGTCAAAATCAACAGGTAAAATTGTGCGATTAGACGATACTTTTTATCAGCCTATGTTAGCAGCTGTTGAGGAGATGCCTAATGAGTAATGTACAACAATTGCCTATCGGCGTGTTTGACTCCGGTGTAGGCGGGCTATCTGTTTTAAAGGTCTTACAAGAACAATTCCCTAACGAAGACTTCATCTATATTGGTGATAATGCGAATAACCCTGTGGGGAATCGTAGTGATGATGAAATTACTTATTTAGCTTGTCATATTGCAGAGGCTCTTGAAAAACAGCCTGTAAAATTAATGGTTATTGCTTGTAATACGTTTACTGTTGTAGCCCTTGATGCGGTACGTGAACGCGTGTCTGTACCCGTTATTGGAGTATCACAAGGCGTAAAAACAGCGATTAGTCAAAGCAAGAGCAAGACAATTGGTATCATGGCGACGGCAGCAACTGTGAATAGTCATATTCATAAACATGTAGCCCTTGAAGTTGATCATGAAGTGCTTGTTTGGGAACAACCTTGTCCTGAATTGGCAGGCCTCATTGAGCAAGGTCATTTAGATGACTATTCTGTACGCGATGTATGCACTGAATATCTAGAACCTTTATTGTCCCGAGAAATTGAGGTCGTAGTTTTAGGCTGTACTCATTTCCCATTTGTACAACCTTTGCTAGAGGAACTAACGTCAGGGCGCATTCAATTCATCGACCCTGCTTTTGAAACGAGTGAACTTGTTCGCCGCAGATTAGAGGGTAAAGATTTGTTTAACCCTCAAAAAACGGCGGGTACTGTGTCATTGTATTTTACAAAGGATATTGAGCTTGGTGATACGCTGAGCGCCTCTTTCCTTGATACAAGTCGTCGCAGCATTGAACATATTACATTATAAAGGAGATGCCCTATGTGGTTTTATAACATCCTAAGTGTAGTAATAGCTATTATTGTAGCTATTGCCGCTTTGTATTTATTATTCTGTTTGTTCGTATTGAAACAAGGTAATGAAAAGGTTATTTTATTGCCAAAACGTGCAACAAACTTCCAAGTATCTGACCGTAATTTTGAATCTATTACCTTGTTCTGTGATATTCCATTTGTGAACAAAGGACGTCAACTTGGTACAATTATGGACTTATTCCCACGTCCATTGTTGCCAGAGGAACATTTTGATGCTGTGAAAGTACATGCATGGGCTATGGACATTAATCGTCCTCGTCATGATGGTTATTTTGAAGCTGTTATCATCAAACCTCGCAAAGGTGGTACTATTCGTGTATTCGTTACCTTAACAGGCAAAAATGGCAATATTCGTGAAGATATTAAGGGATTCCCTTATATGGACATCGATATTTACTACCAAATCGTAGGCCGTACAGATTATCATATCGATAAACAACGTATTCGTTTGACTGCTGAAGAAGTTCAAGCAGCATTGGTTCAATAAGGAGGCATAACAATGGCAGAATTAGAGTTAGTATGTGTGCCAACACGTATTCTTACAGATAATGATGACATCGTGGATGCTATCGTTGAATTTGGCGGTCATAATATTGGACCTGAAGATATCGTATGTGTAGCTGAATCTGTAGTAGCTATTACACAAGGTCGTTTTACACGTCCTGAAGAACTAAATGTTTGCTGGCAAGCTCGTTTAATTAATCGCTTTATCCATCCAGATGGATCTATGGCATCCATTTACGGCATGCAATCTGCTATGAATCTAGATGGTAAATGGAAAGTATTGGGTGCCTTCATTTTAGGCGCTATTGCTAAGATTTTCCGTAAACCAGGTGTATTCTATGCAATTGCTCGTGCAGCATCTTTAACAGATGATGTAACTGGTACAATGCCTCCATTCGACAAGCACATCGTATTTGGTCCAAAGGATCCAGATAAAGTAGCTGAGAAAATCGTATCTCGCACAGGCTGTTATGGCGCTGTTGTAGCTGACGTTAATGACTTGAAACGTTCCGCTGTGTTAGGTACAAGCCGTGGCATTGATGGTAATAAAATTGCACAATTATTGATTGATAATCCATTTGGTAATGATAGCCAAATGACTCCGATTGTTATCATTAAAAATTACGCATCTGTATCTGGTAAATAACAGAAGGCTGTACTCATCACATAGAGATGGGTACAGCCTTTTTATATATTGTGAAAGTTAATAGTGGTTATATATTAGCTAAAACAGAGTTTTAACTTAATTTAGAGTTTCTAAGTATCCTCTATTAATTCTAATAAGGAGGTTATATGTTACTAGGTTTAGACGTAGGAGGTACTTTCACAGATGCGGTCATAATCGACGGTCATCGTGTAGTAGCATCCGCTAAAAGACGGACTACAAAAGATAATCTAATGCAGGGGATAGGTGAGGCATTAGATGCAGTCTTGGCAGGTTGTAATACATCAAATATTGAACAAGTTACTCTATCCACTACAGTGGTAACAAATACCATTGTAGAAGCGAAGGAACAAGTAGTAGATCTCTATGTAGTAACTGGGCCTGGTCGTAATATAGACGATATATTCCCTGTGAGTCCTATCTATCTTCAAGGCTATACGGACCATAGAGGGATTGTGGTGGAACGTACACCTATAAATGCAGTGCATGATATAGCTAAAATGGTTCAATCTCGTAGTGGCACTGATTTAGCTGCTGTATCCGCTAAATTTGGGGTGCGTAATCCACAAGAGGAACTATCTATAACAGAAGAATTGAAAGATAAGTATAATACTATTTCTAATGGCAGTTTATTGAGTGGTTCATTGAATTTCCCTCGCCGCACCATTAGCGCCTATTTTAATAGTGCAGTAACACCTGTATTTACTATGTTTAAGCGTAATGTTGAAGAGGCCCTTAGCATTCGTAATATTAAGGCTCCACTCCATATTTTGAAAGCTGATGGCGGTTCCTTGCCTATGGAGCATATGGTGAGTAGACCTGTAGAGACTGCTTTTACGGGGCCTGCAGCCACTGTGCTTGGCCTATCCGCCCTTGGTGCTATTGGTGAAGAGCATACAGTTGCTTTAGATATTGGGGGTACCACTACAGATATTTCTCTATGGAAGCATGGCAGACCATTGATGACCAAAAATGGTGTATCCATCCGAGAGTACCCCAGTGCAGTTCGATCCTTTGCAGTTACCTCCGTCGGTATTGGCGGTGAATCTGTTGTTCGCGTTGTAGATGGTGAAATTACTGTCGGACCTGAACGGGTGGGCCCATCGGTAGCATTAGGTGGGACAGAACCTACACTAGGGGATGCTCTCGTTGTACTAGGTTATGCGAGCTATGGTAAGGTTGGATTAGCTGAACGAGCTATGGAGGTATTGGCTAAGAGACTAAATGCTAGTACAAATGGAGATACAACTGAGACTCAACAACAATTAGCAGGGAATGTAACTGCTTCTGACGTTGCGAAATCAATCGTAAATAAGGCGTTGCAAACAATTCAGCATGGCATAGATGAGGTGGTAAGGGCAGAAAATAAACGACCTATCTATGTAGTAGCGGATATTGTGAACCCCGATGTATTTGTGCCTGCTCAAATCGTGGTAGTAGGTGGAACGGCGCCAAGCCTTGGGCCTAGCATAGGTAAATATATGGATTTACCGATTACCATACCAGAAAATGCGGCGGTGGCGAATGCTATCGGAGCAGCCCTAGCATTATCGACCATTGAACTCACTGTTCATGTCGATACAAAACGGCGCTTGCTGGTCATTCCTGAATTGGGGATTAAGCAACAAACATGTACCTTAAAGCGGGTAGAACAAGTTGTGGAACGAGCTAAAGAGGTACTCGGTGAAGAAGCATTGCGTTTAGGTCTTGGTAAAGACCAAGATATAGAGGTCATTAGTATAGAAGATTTCCCTGTTGTCGAGGGCTGGCAATCGATGGAACGGTTAATCACTGTGAAAGTACAACTAGCGGCGGGGGTGAAACAGTATGTGGAATAAAGGACTATCCTATCGTGAACGTCATGGACTTGGACACAAGGGTACAAATGAAGGCATTCATACAAATGTAGGTGATACGTTACATACTGATGAAAATGCACCAAAACATAGTTTAGGTTTAGTATTTTTCCCTGCCTTTGATTGGAAGATTTCTGAAACTCATCCAGAACGACAAGAGCGATTGCTGTATACGCGTGATCAAATCGTTGAGGAAGGCTTATTAGATATACCTAATATTGTGGAATATAATCCTATCGTGGCCGATTGGGATACCATAGAGCGCGTTCATGTGGGCGCTCCTGATTTAGAGTCCTGGGTAACGGAAGCACATCGTGTGTCTGCCGGTGGTGCTATTGCCGCTGCTGATGCGGTTATGCGCGGTGAAGTAGATCGCGCTTTTGCCTTAGTAAGACCGCCAGGACATCATGCGATGGCCATGGTTCATGGTATTCGTGGTTTCTGTACCATTAACATTGAAGCTGTCATGATTCAACATATGCGTCAAACCTATGGTATTAAACGGGTTGCTGTGGTGGATACAGATGTACATCATGGTGATGGCTCTCAAGATGTGTTCTACCATGATCCAGATACACTATACATTAGTTTTCACCAAGATGGACGGACCTTATATCCTGGCACAGGCTTTATGGATGAATTCGGTGGTCCACAGGCTATCGGTGGAAATATAGATATCCCATTGCCACCTGGAACTGGTGACGAAGGCTTGATGAAGGTCATGCGTGAGCTTGTGTTGCCTATTTTGGAAGAATTCAATCCACACATTGTTATTAATTCTGCAGGGCAAGATAATCACTTTAGCGATCCATTGGCTAATATGCAGGTAACCGCAAAGGGCTATGCTGAACTTGTAGATTTATTGCAAGCAGATATAGCTGTTTTAGAAGGTGGTTACTCCGTACAAGAAGCATTGCCATATGTAAATACTGGTATCATTTTATCTATGGCAGGCCTTGATTACAGCAAGGTCATCGAACCTGCCTTTGACCCTGTTAAATATAAGCAAAGTCAAAATGTAACCGCTTATATTGATGACCTTATCGCTAAGTGGAAGGTACAATGGGCTAACCGTCATAAGATGGCCGAAGAGGAACGCACCGGTGTAGGCGATATATGGTCGAACCGCTACAATGTGTACTACGATGAAACAGGTGTACAAGAGGAACGCCTTGAAAAGGTGCGCATGTACGAAAATAAAGTTGGATGGCATAGCGTACTTTCACATGGTCAATATGGACCCTATGGGCCACAAAGTGTTTATGCCATGTTCATTCCTTGGCAAGCTGATGAGGGAACTCGTCAAGATGCCATTACAGAGGCCAAACGGGCTAAAGCAGAAGGCGGTGTAAGCCGTTATGTTGTGGTGGATCCACTTGGCGATGGACAATACGAGGTATAGTGGTAGATTCTCAAAGTTGTGACTCCTGGTAATGAACCATACTGTGTTAGAATTGGTAACTATAATCTGATTCGTAGTGATAAAAAATAGTTAAATTGTGATATAATAAGAAAAGATAACGCCCCTTTGTGTAAGGGGCGTTCTAATGTTTAGATTTAGAATGGTGAGGTTCCTATGCGCAGCGATAATAGAACAGCAGGTCAATTGCGACCTATTAAAATAACACGGAATTTTACAGAGTATGCAGAAGGTTCTGCACTCATTGAGTGCGGTAAGACTAAGGTTATCTGTACAGCTACTGTAGAGGATTCTGTGCCGCGCTGGCTAAAAGGTTCTGGCCGAGGCTGGGTAACGGCGGAATACTCCTTATTGCCTCGTTCTACACAAACTCGCGTGAGCCGTGAAGCTGCTAAGGGAAAACAAACAGGTCGTACTGTAGAAATTCAACGTCTTATCGGTCGTGCGTTGCGCGCTGTTGTAGACCTTGAAGCACTTGGTGAACGCTCTATTACGATTGACTGCGATGTTATCCAAGCTGATGGTGGCACACGCACAGCATCTATTACGGGTGCATTTGTAGCCCTCGTTGATGCGGTGGATTTCACTTTTGGCGGAGCTGGTAAATTCCCAATTACTGACTTCTGCGCAGCTATTTCCGTAGGCATTGGTCCTGACGGTCCTATTACAGATCTTTGCTACGAAGAGGACAGTGCTGCTATCGTAGATATGAATGTGGTGCGCACAGGTTCTGGCAACATGGTTGAGGTACAAGGTACAGGTGAACACGGTACCTTTAACCGTGATGAACTCAACGCATTACTTGATTTAGCAGAGGCAGCTACAGATGAGCTTATGGCTAAACAACGTGAAGTACTTGGTGCGACAGCAGATAAAGTAGGTAAGGTATATCCTACAGCTCCGGAGGTGTAATATGGAACAAATCGTATTAGCTACAGGCAATAAAGGAAAAATTCGTGAATTTTCTGAGGCTTTTTCTCATTTATCTATCGATTGTGTACCGGTGAAAGATGTCATTTCCATCGAAGAACCGGAGGAAACTGGTACAACCTTTATGGAAAATGCTCTTTTAAAAGCTCGCTATTATGCAAAGGCTACGAATCGTCCATGCCTTGCTGACGATTCTGGCATCACCGTAGATGCTCTTAATGGGGCTCCAGGTGTGTATTCTGCGCGTTATGCAGGTCATCATGGTGATGATCAAGCTAATAATGAAAAATTAATTCGCGAACTACAAGGTAAAAGCGACCGCACAGGTCATTATGTATGTGCCTTAGCTCTCGTATATCCTGATGGCCGTGAAGTGACAGCTGAAGGCTATTGTGATGGACTTGTTCAAGATGAGCCAAAAGGGGACAATGGTTTTGGCTATGATCCATACTTCTATGTACCTGAGTTTGAAAAGACAATGGCAGAACTTAGCATTGAAGAAAAGGAAACCATCAGCCATCGTGGCCGTGCTTTACGCAAATTAATTAACAAGCTTTAATATTTTCGAACTATATGGTATAGTTCATATAAATATGTAATATAATAGTATTAGAGAATTTATAAAATGAAACGAATTGGTATTTTAAGTGATACCCATGGGTATCTAGATGATATAGATCTTGTCTTGGAGGCTACAGCAGACCAAGAAATTGATATGTGGCTTCACGCCGGTGACTTTGGTGATGATGCGCGTTACATGCAAGAACATACGGATATTCCTGTGTATGCCGTGCGTGGTAATAACGATCGTGTACAACCTCTTGAGCCGCGAGAACAGTTGATTCCACTAGAGGATACCTATATTTACATGACTCATGGTCATGAGGTATCATATTATAATCGTATACAAAAACTGATTGAGTTAGGAACTGATATGGGGGCTCGCCTTATCGTATCTGGCCATAGTCATCATCATGGTGAGGTTCGTGTTCGTGATGCGGTATTTGTGAATCCCGGCAGTATATCGTTGGCTCGTGACCGCTCAGGTGGTACCTTTGCCATCGTTACCTATGACAATGGTCAGTTTGATGTAGAGTTTGTGTATAAACAAGATATTGTTTAGTTATATGGTAAAAGCTTATTCTGATACAGTTTGAAAAGCTTTCAGAAAAATAGTAAGTCTATGCATGGAAAGGGTTATGACATATCATGGATACACCAGTTAAAGCAAAGCCTAAAATGAAATTATATGGTTTTAACAATCTCACAAAGACGTTGAGTTTTAATATTTATGATATTTGTTATACTCGTACAGAAGAAGAGAAAAAGCAATACATTCAGTACATTGATGAAGTATACAATGCAGATCGTTTAACAGCTATTTTAACGGAAGTAAGTCGCATTATCGGGGCTAACATCCTTAACGTAGCGAAACAAGACTACGACCCTCAAGGTGCGTCTGTTACGATTTTGATTTCTGAAGAGGAAATTAAAAAGGAAGATGTAGTCATGCATCTTGATAAATCTCACCTTACTGTACATACTTATCCTGAAAGCCATCCGCACAAAGGGGTTAGTACGTTCCGTGCCGATATTGAAGTATCTACATGTGGTCAGATTTCTCCCCTTAAAGCACTTAATTATTTGATTCAAAGCTTTGATTCCGATATCCTTACAATGGACTACCATGTACGCGGCTTTACTCGTGATGTATCTGGTAAGAAAATTTATATCGATCATCGCATCAACTCTATCCAAAACTACATCAACGCAAAAACTCGTAACATGTACAACATGATTGATGTGAACGTATATCAAGAAAATATTTTCCACACAAAAATGATGTTAAAAGAATTTGATTTAGATAACTATCTCTTTGGTATTACTGAAGCTGAATTGAGTGAACGAGAAATCAAACAAATTAAACATCAATTAAAACAAGAAATGATGGAAATTTTCTATGGTCGTAATTTGCCATCTGTAAAAGCATAAATAAAATATATATTCTGTACGCTATGTGTCCTATCGGATAATACGTATATAGTACCAAAGTAGATAAGTCGTATATGGCTTATCTACTTTTCGTTTAATTATCATTTTAATTACTAAATTAGATCAATTGAATTTAATTCTAAAATATTCGGAAAACTATATCGAAAAAACTTGAATTGTTATATATCATTTTGTATAATACAATTAGGTAAAGGTATTAATTACCGACTCAAAAGAGTCCGAGTTTATCCACAAAGGAGAATTATTATGGACGTACGTGAATTAGCTGTACAAAAAAAACGTGAATTAAAAGGTTTCCTTACTGTAGGAACTAAATATGAATTAAAAGACGCTCATGATTTATCTGTAGCTTACACACCAGGTGTAGCAGAACCATGCTTGCGTATTAAAGATAATGAAGCAGAATCCTTCGAATTAACTTGCCGTTCCAACATGGTTGCCGTTGTATCCGACGGTACTCGTGTACTTGGTCTTGGCGATATCGGTGCTGCAGCAGCATTGCCTGTAATGGAAGGTAAATCTTTATTATTCAAAAAATTCGGCGATGTAGACTGCATTCCATTGGTTGTAGATACAAAAGATGCTGATACATTGATCAACACTGTAAAATTATTGCAAAAAAACTTTGCTGGCATTAACTTGGAAGATATTTCTTCTCCTAAATGCTATGAAATCGAAAACCGTTTGAAAGAAGAATTGGAAATCCCTGTATTCCATGATGACCAACACGGTACTGCAATCGCATGTTTGGCTGGTGTAAAAGGCGCTCTTCGTTTAGTTAAAAAAGATTTAGCTACTGCTAAAATCGTTGTAAACGGTGCTGGTGCTGCTGGTGCAAACATTGCTCGTTTGTTATACCTTGCAGGCGCTCGTGATATTACATTGTTAGTATCTTCTGGCGTATTGCACAAAGATTACAAACGTCTTGACTCCTTGCAAGCTGAATTGATCGACTTGCTTAAACTTGAAGAAAAACATGGCAACTTGGCTGAAAATGCTAAAGGTGCTGATATTCTTCTTGGTGTATCTGCAGCAGGTGCATTCACAAAAGAAATCTTGGAAAACTTGGCTGATGATGCAATCGTATTCGCAATGGCTAACCCTAACCCAGAAGCAACATATGCTGATATGAAAGCAGCTGGTATTCGCATCGCTGGTACTGGTCGTTCCGATGCTCCTAACCAAATCAACAACGTAGCAGTATTCCCTGGCGTATTCCGCGGTGCTATCGACGTACGTGCGGCTCAAATCACTGATGAAATGAAATTAGCTGCAGCTGATGCATTGGCTAACTTGATTCCTGATAGCGAATTGAACGAAGAAAATGTAATGCCATCCGTATTCGATCCTCGCGTAGCTCCAGCGGTTGCTAAAGCCGTTGCTGAAGTTGCTGTAAAACAAGGTATCGCTAAAAACCCTGGCGTAATAGAAGACGGTAGCTACGAAGGTTAATCTATTTGCTGTAAAAGCATTGGCATAACCATAAAATAACTATAGAATAATATGACATGCACCTCGAAAGAGGTGCATGTTTTTATATGTACTAATAAAATTTAAAAAATTAATGAAGTTGTAAAAAAGTACTTGTCACTAATTTGTATCAATGATATAATAATTTTCGTTGCAGAGCGATACTCAACAGAGTAAAAACTCAGCAAGAGTAGTGGTTGACATCAACTACCAGGTTTGCTATAATTAGCAAGTAATTAATGACGGGGCATAGCGCAGTTTGGTAGCGCACCTGGCTTGGGACCAGGGGGTCGCAGGTTCGAATCCTGCTGCTCCGACCATTTTTTTATTTGCGGGTGTAGCTCAATGGTAGAGCCCCAGCCTTCCAAGCTGGTCGCGAGGGTTCGATTCCCTTCACCCGCTCCATTTTTTTTTTGCCTTTTTTAGGGTAAACTGCAATAGAGCACAGTTGACGATACATAGTACATAATTTATACTATAATAGATAATTACATATATAGGTAATCCACATGGTTCAGTAGCTCAGTTGGATAGAGCAACGGCCTTCTAAGCCGTGGGTCGGGGGTTCGAATCCCTCCTGGATCACCAAAGAAATGTAATAGCCGTAAGGGTTTTAGCCCTTACGGTTATTTTTTATTATTTAATTAAAGTACGATTGCATAAGCCGATTGCATATAAATTTATGCAATCGATATGCAATTGTTTTAGTTAAATAAGTTTGTAACGTAATCATAGACCTCTGATTCTTTTTGTATTGCATGAGCATATACATTAATTATCATAGTAGTATTTTCATGACCAGCTAACTTTGCGATCTCTGTGTAAGGAACATTCTTTTGAACCATATGAGAGATAAAAGTATGCCTTGCTACATGGCTAGAAATATGCTTGGTAAAGCCTAGTATTTTACCTACTTTAGTAAAATAACGTTTAGTAAAGTTGTGTTTGTCTAGCGGTCTCAAACCTGTTTTGTTTTCGGCTACCCATAATTTACCTTTAGAGGCCATTTTAGCTTTCTTTAAGACTGTTATGGTATAGCTATCATTGATTGGGATGACTCGTTTACTACTTGCCGTCTTAGGCTCTTTTCGAGCCATACCTTTTTTAGTTTCCCCCCAAGAAGTATTAATATGGATTTTAGCTTTACATTCATCAATGAATTCTATTTCATCCCATTGTAATGCAAGTAGCTCTCCAATGCGTATTCCACATTGGAATAGTAGCCTTATACAGTGCTCTAAATGATGTCCTTTGTAGTAGTTTAGAAACTCTTTGGTTTCTTCAATTGTTAATGCTACTTTTGGACGTTTAGCTGAAATGCATTCTGGTTTGATGAGTGCTTTATAGTAATTCGTAGGAATTAAATCTAAGCTATATAGTTTTTTCAATGTTAAACTTAATACAGTGAAGGTTTTACGAATATTTCTGTCATACTTATCTACAAATTGCTGTAAAAGCCCCTTTCTAAGGTCAGAAATAGCAATATCTTTAAAGTCTGGCTTTATACGATTCTCAGTTATATCTAAATATAGCTTTCGAGTGGCTTCAGCATACTTAGCTTTTTGGAAGTAATTAACACAAAAATCATAGTAACTTTGGTTAGTACTATCGTTCTTATTTTTTGATTCAGAGTGTTTTACTTCTAGATAATGAAATTTATATAATCCATTATCTCTATCACTAATAAGTTGAATACGTGCAGCCTCTG
>OIFG01000079.1_pt1 | contig 73258 bp, 74 predicted proteins | sample 1582031 | NCBI WGS metagenome assembly OIFG01 (sample SAMN07501051, study PRJEB24779) | human gut metagenome | isolation source: stool | host: human infant | place: USA: Pittsburgh, PA | reverse complement strand
AATAAAGAAGCCAGTAAATGAATTTGTTAAAACTCATTTACTGGCTATTTCTCTAGGGTTTATGTCCCAGACTCTTTTTTTATTGTTAGACAAATTCCCATATAATATTAATTATGTGTTTATCACTGATTTAATTTAAATATTTGAATCTGATTAATATTTAAAGTGATAAAATAAATAATTCAAGAATTAAATGTTTGTCCATATATGAAGATTTTAGTTTATAATCTGTTTCGGCACAGTTATTAATAATATTTAGTAGTTGACCTAACTCGTAATGACGTACTTGATTTAGTGCTAGTTTAACTCTATAAGGGTGAACATTTATGGTCTTAGCAATTTGCTGGCCACTATAGCCCTTTTGAGCAAGAATTTTACATTGATAATATAATCTATAATTACTTGTAATAAGCGCCAGTAATTTTATAGGTTCTTCTTTCATAATTATTAAATCTTTTACTAATTGTATAGCCTTATCTTTCTGGTTCTTCTGAATGAATTCTGTTAAAAGAAAAACATTTTGCTCTAAACTTCTATTTATTATTAAACTAACATCATTTTTAGTAATAGTGGTTCTATCACCTAGGAATAAAGAAATTTTGTCTAATTCTTGAGAAACTATATTAAAGTTAACACCAGTTAATTCTATAAACAGATTTAATGCATCTTGTTTTATATCTTTGTAATTCTCGTGTAACTGATTTTGTATCCATGATTTAATTTCTTCTTCTGACATTTGGTCTACTTTTGAAAGTTTACTACTTTTCTTTAATGATTTAGTTAATTTCTTTCTCTCATCTAATTTATTACTGTATATTTCAAAAATGACTAAGTTTTCACCATCGTATTTTTCTAAGAATTCAATAACTTGTTCATTATTTGGTGTAATATCTTTGTTAACTTTTTCTCCAGTAAATATGAATGAATTTTTAACAACAATGACTTTCTTCTCAGATATAAAAGGCATAGTTAAAGCTTCTTCAATAACTGTAGACATGTCAGTTTCATATAGATTATATTTAACATAGTTAAAATCATCTTTATCTTCATTTAAGAATGAATGTGTCAGTTCATTACTTTTCTTTTCAACTAATTCAGGCACTTCACCATATATTGCCATAATATTATTTGCCATAATTGTGAACTCCCTTTCAAATATCAAACATTTCTAATTATACCACGTCTGTTTAAAGCCTCTATAGATAAATAGCTAATTTTTGGATTTTATATCTAAATCATGATCTAAGTCTAGCGTTATTTCTCCAACATCTTGTGTGTTCAAGATTGAACTATTTGTAGATCTTAGCGTTTGTAACGTTTCTCGATTAGGTAAGTGATATTTATTGTTTTTACCACTTGAAATGATACTTATTGTTGGCTTTATTAAGTTAATAAATGATTCAGAACTGCTAGTCTTACTTCCATGATGACCAACTTTCAGTATATCAATTTTTGGTAATTGATATATTTTCATTAATTTTGATTCATTATTTTTAGTTGCATCACCCATTAAAAGCATTTTGTATCTTTGATATTCAATAAGTAAAATGATGCTATGTTCATTTTTATCATTACTGTTAGGAATATCTCCATGTAAAAATGAAATTTTAGAATTTTTTAGTTGAATAAATTGTATCGTTGTAGCATCTATTAATTCAATATTATTGATCTTACATAAACGTTTTATTTTTATTAATTCTATTTCAGAATAGCTATATAAGTTAATATATAACTTCTTGATTCTGATGTGTTGGGCGATATATGGTAATTCACCAATGTGATCGGCATGCGGATGAGTAATAATTAGATGATCAATTTTTGTGATTCTTTTTTGCTTTAATGTTGGCATTATATGATACTTAGCAATATTATGATTATCAATATTACCTATTTTAATCTCTTTACCACCGGTATCAACCATGACAGTTTCTTGTTTCGTTGTTTGAAAGATTAGACTATCCCCTTGACCAACATCAAAGAAGGTTATCGTGCTAACATTTGGTCGAACGTTAAAAACACATAAAACTATAAACACGATAACGAATAAAAATAAAATTTTCAATTTTTTATAACAGAAAAAGATATAAATGAGTACTATCAATAATACGAAAATAGAAAATTCTACTGCTGATTTAGGTGATATAAAAATTTGATAATATTTAAAAGTTAAAAATAAATCTAAAAGTTTGTTATGAACTATATATATTTTGTCAAAAACTAAATTAATCAATGTCATATCACTTACAAAATGATAAGCAAAGAATAAAAATATGGATAACGGAAAAATGATAAAACTATAAAATGGAACAAAAATGAGATTGGATAGTAATCCTATCCATTGAATTTGGTTAAAATGATAGATTGAAATTATAGTTGAAGAAAGTTGTGCGATAAATGTAAGTACAAAAATATTTTTAAAGAAAGTTAATTTTTTAATAAGAGGAAATGAAAGAATAATAAAAAATGAGATTATAAATGAAAATTGGAAACCAATATCATATAGATAATCAGGATTGAAAATGATCATAACTAAAAATATGAGACCTAGTATATCAATAGAAGCTATTTTTGTTTTATTTGAAATAAGTATGACAGTAGTTGTTGCTAAAATTGCTCTTAGTGCACTTGGTGCAAATCCAGTATAATATGCAAATATTGATAAAAATAAGATGATTAAACCGTTAATAATTACTTTAGGAATGTTTAATCTTACAAGAGGATGATAAATGAGAAATGAAATGGTTGCAATATGTGATCCGCTAACAGCTAATAAATGGTAGATACCGATATCTTTTACTTTATCAATGAAATCAGTATTGATTCCATTTACATCTCCAGTTACTAAAGCGATAACATATTCAGGATGAGATAAACTTGAATTGTTTAATTTTTTAATAATAAAGTCTCTTTGTTTTTCAATTATATTTTTTCTTTTAGTAATATGACACGAATTTAAGTCTACATTACTTATAGAGACATAAGGAGTATGATTTAAAACACTAATTACCTTGCCTTTAATAACACAAGATTTATTTTCTAGATCCTTTTCTTTTAGATTATTAGAATAGAGGTAATACACGAAAGGTTGATGCCTAAGTTCAAATATACCTTTTAGTTGTCTCTCTTGTTTCTCTATCCTGGAAACAAATTGAACTTCGGTAGATATATTAGAATTTGACTTAAGAAATTTGTCTTTATTTAAATTATATTCATTATGAAAGTGTTCTAAAGTTAAGCCGGAAAATAAACAAATAATCAAAATGAAAATATGTAGTAACTCTAATCTCTTTTGTAGCGAGATAATAATTAACAATAGATTAATAAGAAAGGCAACCCATTTTATATGTATCCATAAAATACCTGATAGAAAAGATAGTGCATAAAATATCATATATTTAGTTAGTCAAATATCGAGCTACATTTTGTGCTGAAAAAGGTATTTTTTTATAATCAATACCCGCTTGATCTAAAAGTTCTAGTGCGTATTTATGATTGTGATAGTCTTCAGCATAGTATATTTGTTTAATACCAGCCTGAATAATAGATTTTGTGCAATTAAGGCATGGGAAATGAGTAACGTATATAGTAGCTCCATCAGTCGATACACCTTGTTTAGCACATTGTAATAAAGCATTCATTTCGGCGTGAATGGTTCTAATACAGTGGCCATCTTCAATTAAACATCCTTCATCAATACAATGAACTTCTCCAGCTACTGACCCATTATAACCGCCAGCAATAATTCTATTGTCTTTAACGATTGTTGCCCCTACTGACAATCTTTGACAAGTTGAGCGCAAAGCTAATAAATGACTTTGTGCCATAAAGTATTCATCCCATTTCAATCTTTCCATTTTCTTCACTCCAATACGTAATTGTTATAAATATTATAAAGTATCCTTAAATAGAAGCCAATAATCAATATTAAGTTGTTATATATTCCTTAATTCTTTCAAAAGTTTTATCACCAATGCCTTTAATATTTTTCAAATCTTCAATTGAATGAAACGTATTATTTTTTTGTCTGTAATCAATAATTTCTCTTACTTTAGCAGGACCAACACCCGGGATTTTTAATAATTCTGCTTCGCTTGCAGTATTTATATTCACCTTATTAGTAGATGATGAATTTAAAGATTTACTATGGCCACTTTTATTATTAGCGTCATTTTGGGTAATGGGATTTTTATTTTCATTAGCAAAGGGAATATATATCAATTTTTGATCTGTTAACTTTTCAGATAAATTGACTTGACTCAAATCCGCGTCAGTAAGCAATTTAGCTTTATCTAATACATCTTTTATTCGATCTGAACTTTTCATTTTATAAACATTAGGGTGTTCTACTGCACCTTTAATATCTACAAAAACTATTTCGTCTCCGTTTTGAATTGTATTAGATTCTATCTTATTATTAGTTTTATCATCATTTTTCAACACATCATGATTTTTTCCTTTTTGATTAGAGTTTACATGAGATGTAACAATAGGTTTAGTATCATTTGTTTCTTCATCTGATTTCGAATAAATTAGAAATAAAGCTATAGATATAATCACTAATATAATGATACTCAATTGAAATTTCCATTGCTTAATAGCATATAATAACTCTTTTTTATCTTTAAACAAAAAACTCATCTCCTTATATGTATAAACGTTCAAGGAGATGAGTTTACTTTATTTATTTAAAAGCTACGAAGAACAGGCGCTCACCATGATCATCGTGATTATTTCGGTTAAAGTCAATAAATGTTTCGATGTTTTTAAAACCTATTTGATTTAACATGTTTATATAAGTTTCTTTTTCAAAGGTTCTTTGATAGTGAGATTCATTAAAACGTTGATAAGTACCATTATTGTCTTCAATAAAGAAACTCATTTCGTGATAAACACTAAAAGGTTCATCACCTTGAATGGCTTCCCATGCTAAAAAGGTTGACTCATTTTCATCAATATAACATTGATTATGAAACAACGTACTCATCTTATAAATAGTGTGAACATCAAATATAAAAACGCCATTTTCTGATAAATGATTGAAAACATTTATAAATGTTTTATTTACATCTTCTATATCAGGTAAATAATTCAGTGAATCACAAAATATTGTTATTACATCAAATTCATTATTAAATGAAAAATCGGTCATATCTCCCTCTAACCATGATACTTGATTAGATTTGTTTGCAGCAATGGCCAGCATATCAGAACTTAAATCCATTCCTGTAACCGAACCAATAGTATTAAGTTGAGCAGTTAAACTGCCTGTCCCACAACCAAGATCAAGAATATTAGGCTTATGATTGAAATTTTGAGAATAATGTTGTACTATCTCAAACCACTTATCATAAGGTTGGTCTTGTGTTAGTTGATCATATACTTGACTCATTCCAACATATTGGGTCATTTAGTAAGCAACCTGACCATATGATTCTATTGGTGCATCTTGATATAGCTTCTCAATATTATAATAATTGCGTTCGTCTTTATGGAAGACATGGATAACTACATCTGCCAAATCAATTAAAACCCATCTGGCACTTTGATATCCTTCCATACGTTTAACATCAATAGCTTGTTCATGTGCAGCTTCTTTAACTGCTCTAGCAATTGATTGAACTTGACGTTCATTATTACCGTGACAAACCACAAAATAATCAGTCATATCACTGATGCCTTTCATATTTAGAGAAACAATATCTTCTGCTTTTTTGTTTTCTGTCGCATCGACAGCAATATTTAATAATTCTTCTGAATTCATTTAATCATCCTTTATTCTTTGATCACTATAATTATAATAGTTTAAACATGAAATCGTTGTGCCATAAACTGTAATATCCTTACTGATTAAGAAAAGTACCGTTCGCTTAGAAATTTCATAAATCGTTTTATCTAAGCTACCTTGATTGTATGCCATATCTCTTATTTCTTCAACTCCTGGGGTTTTTCTCCCTGGTTCAATATAATCAGCAATGAATACAAGTTTTTCAGTTTTAGTCATTTCTTTTCGACCAGTTGTGTGATTCTTGATTGCAAGAAGCACTTCCTCGTCTTCAATACCAAATTCTGATTGCATGATAGCAGCACAGACTGGTCCGTGTAAGATTTCTCCACCATAACTTAATAATTCACTATCTAAATCGTGTTGTCTTACAATTTGGTACATTGTGCTTAGGTCATCATACTTACAATAATCATGTAATACACCAGCTAAATTAGCTTTATCTTTATCACCATCATAAATTTCTGCAAGTTTTACTGCGGTTTCAGCTACTCTCAATGAGTGCTTAAAACGTTTCTCCGGTAGTTTATCTTTAACGAGTTCAATCGCTTTATCAATTTTCATAAAATCCTTCCTCTCTTATATAGTCGTGAATACTACGAGGAACCAAGATATTTATTGGTTGTTTATTTTTTACACGATTTCGAATCAATGATGAACTAATATCCATTCGCGGTATATTAACCGATATCATTGACTCGTCGACCTCTTGATAATTAACATCTCTGTTCACAATTACAAACGTAATTAGTTGTTTTAACTTTTCAATTTTATACCATTTATCTAATTGTTTGTACTGATCTGTTCCAATAATGAAATAGATATCCGCATCTTTTTCATTATTAACGATATCTTTTAGCGTTTCATAAGTGTAACTTTGACCTTTTCTCTCAAGTTCAATTTGACATATTTCACCAAAACCTAATTCTTCAATTGCAAGTTGAATCATTTTGATTCGATATTTAGCATCTAAATAGTCATCATGCGTTTTCAAAGGTGCCATATAACTTGGTAAAAAATAAAATTTGTCAGGTTTAAGTTGATGATAGACTTCATTTGCAACTAACAAGTGTGCAGTGTGAATTGGGTTGAATTGACCACCATAAAGCACTATTGCTTTTTTATTCATCATTTATGGTAATGTGATTTCTTTATTATCAACTGATTCTCTATAAATGACAATCATCGAACCAATCACCTGAACAACTTCACTATTAGTTGCATCACTTAGTGTTGACGCTAATTCATTTTTATCATCAAAGTTATTTTGTAACACATGTATTTTAATTAACTCGCGATTTTCAAGTGTATCATCAATCTGAGCAATCATATTGTCATTAATGCCTGCTTTACCAATTTGAAAAATAGGATCTATATTGTGAGCTAAACTTCTTAAATATCTTTTTTGTTTTCCAGTTAACATATTAAACTCCTTTTAATTTGTTTAGTACTGCATATTTCATTTCTAGTATATTAGGCTGTTTGCCGGTCCAAATTTTAAAACTTTCAGCGCCTTGGTTTATAAACATATCCAGGCCATTATAAACCGTATTGCCTTTGAATTCTGCTTCTTTTAAAAATTTAGTCTTATATGGAATATAAATAATATCACTAACGAGTGTACTTGATGATAAATTATCTAAGCTAATAACAATATCATCGTTATTATTTAATCCAGCAGATGTCGTATTGATTATAATATCAAATTCATCTAAATATTGTTCTGATTGTTCTAATGAAATTGCATTAATATCCATATCCCATGTCTCAAATCTACTCATTGTTCTGTTAGCGATTGTTAATTTTGGTTGTACAATTTTACTGAGTTCATTTGCAATTCCCTTACTAGCACCACCAGCACCAAGGATTAAAACATAAGCATTTTCTAAATCGGGATAAACTTGTTTCAAGCCCATCACATAACCAATACCATCTGTATTATAACCTATCCATTTATTGTTAATAATTTTCACAGTATTAACGGCTCCAACAGCTTTTGCTTGGTCATTAATTTCATCCAGATAAGGAATAATTCTTTCCTTATGCGGAATCGTAACATTGAATCCGTTAATATGGTTATCTTCAATAATGTGTCTAATATCATGGAAATCTTGTGTGGGAATATGCAACGCTTCGTATGTGTCTTCCATATTTAATGATTTAAAATTAACTTGATGCATGACTGGTGATAATGAATGTGAAACGGGATCACCTATTACTGCATACTTCATAAATAACCCACCTTACATAATTGAATTTCTTAGGATTACATCAACATTTTTAGGGACGCGTACAATGACTTTTGCACCTGCTTCAATCGTTATAAATCCTAGACCTGATATCATTATGTCTTTCTTTTCCTTACCAGTTTCAAGACGTACAGCTTTTGTATCACTCATATCGAAGTGGTCAGGATTATTTGGTGGTGTTAAAACATTTCCAATTTGATTTCGCCATAAATCATTAGCTTTTTCTGTTTTGGTACGGTGAATATTCAAATCATTTGAAAAATAACAAACTAACGGTCTTTTTCCACCTGAAACATAATCAATTCTAGACAGTCCACCAAAGAATAACGTTTGTCCTTCATTAAGTTGAAAAACTCTTTGTTTTATTTCATTTTTAGGTACGATTGTTTTTAGCTCTTTCTCAGAAACATAGTGTGTCATTTGATGAGATTGAATAATACCAGGAGTATCATACATAAACGTTTTTTCATCTAAAGGTATGTCAATTAAGTCTAATGTAGTACCAGGAAATCGTGATGTCGTAACTACATCTTTCTCTCCTACACTTTGTTCAATCAATTTATTTATAAGTGTAGATTTACCTACATTCGTTGTGCCGACTATATAAACATCTTGTTTATTTCGATTTTGGTCAATTGATGTTAGAAGATCATCGATTCCCCAACCTTTTTGAGCAGATATTAATATAACATCGTCAGCATCTAAGCCATATTTTCTAGCAGTTTTCTTAAGCCAATCTTTTACTCGTCGTTTATTAATCTGTTTAGGTAGAAGATCCAGTTTATTAGCTGCTAAAATAATCTTCTTGTTACCAACTATCCGTTTTAAAGCATTAATAAATGATCCTTCAAAGTCAAATATGTCAACTACATTAACAATAATGCCTTTTCGGTCAGACAGTTCATTTAATAAATTTAAAAAATCTTCACTATCCATTCCAACATCTTGAATTTCATTGTAATTTTTCAATCTAAAACAACGTTGGCAAATAACATCCTCTCTAAAAAGGTTATGTTCAGGAACATAACCAGGTGCACTTTTATCTTCGGACTGAAGTGGCGCGCCACAGCCAATACATTTTAATGTGTCATCCAATCAATTTTCCTCCCATGTGATATAGCCTTTATTTTTAAAGTAATTTAATAAGCGACGTTCAATAATACGGTTGAACTTTGTAATAAAACCATCTGTACGTTTAACAGGAACCACCATAATTGTATATAAACCATTTCGATTGCCTCCAAATACATCAGTTAACATTTGGTCTCCAATGACAATCGTTTCTTCTGGTTTAATATTCATATGTTTAATAGCTTTTTTAAATGCTTTGCCCACAGGTTTTCTTGCTTTGAAAATAAAATCCACATCTAGATCTTTAGAAAAACTAGACACTCTATCTTCATTGTTGTTAGATACAATTGTAATTGTGATACCTAACTCATTTGCTCTTTTAAACCATTGCTGTATCTCTATAGTAGGAGATTTAACATCCCAACCCACTAAAGTATTATCTAAATCTGTGATAATGCCTTTAAATCCAGCCTCAGCCAACTTTTCAATGTCGATTTGAAATACAGACTTAACGTAATCGTTTGGCATAAAAAATTTTTTTATTAATCCCATTTATTTATCACCTTTATTATTATTTATAAAACTTTGATTAATGATTCAACAATTGAACTTGAAGATTTTGCGGCTTCACCAAGGAACTCTTCAAAAGATATGTCTGCTTTGCCATTAGCTAGATCTGAGACTGCACGTGTAACTATAAAAGGAACATGAAATTGATGGCAAGTTTGTGCAATTGCAGTTGCCTCCATTTCAACAGCCATAGCCTCAGGAAACTGTCGTTTAATTGTTAGTCGCTGATCAACACTACCAATAAAGCTATCACCGCTAACAATTTGGCCAATTTTAGCATTATAATTTTTTTTATTAATTACTGTTTCTACCGATTTAAGTAATTCTTGATCCGACTTAAATTCTAAAGGCATTTGAGGTATTTGACCCAGTTTATAGCCAAATGCTGTTGCATCAACATCATGATAAACAACATCATTACTAATTAACATATCTCCAACAGATAAACTCTCATCTAATGCACCGGCAGATCCAGTGTTGATGATTAGTTTTGGATTGAATTTTTCAATTAATAACGTAGTTGAAATAGCAGCATTTACTTTGCCAATACCACTTTGAGTTAACACTACTTCTTTTGAATTTAATTTCCCTCTATAAAACTTTACATGTGCAACAGAAATTTCATTCATATCTGTTAATTTGTCTTTTAGTATAGCTACTTCTTCTTCCATAGCTCCTATAATTCCAATCATATTAACACCTCAGTCTTTATCTTAGCAATTGCTATTTTATCATATATTTTTATTCATCACGACAATGTTATTTACTCTTTAATTAAAAAAATAAATTCATCTAATATAAAATCTTTTAAGGTCATGAAATTAATGTACTAAATTAATATAAACTTGTAAAAAAGACCATTTCTATTGAAATTTAATAGAAACAGCCTTAAAGAATTATATAAGCACTTTACGAGTGTGCAAATTATTGAAAATTTAGCCTTTCCAAAGCGTAGCCAAATCTTGTAGTGAGAAAATACCAGTTACAATTGTTACAATCACTGCTACTATACCGAAAATAAGCATCCATGTAGGGTGTTTGTAATCTCCGACTATAGATTTTTTACGACTTGCAATTAAAATAGCCCCAAGTATAATAGGTAAAATCCAACCATTTATTGCACCAGCAATAATAAGTAAACTAATAGGTTTACCAATAAATAAGAAAATTAGAGTTGAAACAACAATAAAGATAATTACAATAAGATTATTTTTAGTCAATAATGATTTATGTAATGTTTTCAAGAATGTAGCACTTGTATATGCTGATCCTATAACAGATGACATAGCAGCAGCAAAAATAACTACACCGAAAATATTTTTACCAATAGGTCCTATTGCATGTTGAAATACAGATGCAGGTGGGTTATCAGCGCTTAATGTTACTCCAGTAACCACAACTCCTAATACTGCAAGGAATAACAATGTTCTCATAATACCAGTTGTTAATATACCAGCAATAGCAGAACGGTTTACAAATGGTAAGAATTCTTTCCCTTTCATACCAGAATCTAAAAGTCTGTGTGCACCAGCAAATGTAATATATCCACCCACTGTTCCTCCGACTAGTGTAATAATTGGTAAAATTAACTTAACTGGATGTTCAGGAGCAAATGTGTGAACTAATGCATCTCCATATGGTGGATTTGAAACAACCATAACATATGCAACTACTAGTATCATAACAACACCTAAAATCATCGATACAACATCCATGATTTTTTGTCCACTTTTACTTACAAAGATTAATATTGAGAAGATAGCTGTAATTGCAGCACCCCATTTAATATCTAATCCAAACATAGCATTTAACCCTAGACCAGCACCGGCAATATTACCAATATTAAATGCCAGTCCACCAAATGCAATTAGTATGGAAATTAAAGTACCAAGACCTGGCATAACTTTATTAGATACTTCTTGTCCACGAAGTCCAGTTACTACAAGCACACGCCAAATATTAATTTGTGCTCCAATATCAATTATAATGGAAATTAATATTGCGAATGCGAAGCTAGCGTAAAATTCTGCAGTGAACACAGCGGTTTGAGTTAGAAAAGCTGGTCCAATGGCTGAAGTTGCCATTAGGAATACAGAACCGTACAGTAATCGTCTATGATTTTTTGTGAATTTAAATTCCTTTTCATTTGGATTAATTTCTTGATTTGGATTTTGGTTTAAGTTTTCTCCCATAATAGCTCCCCCTTATAAGGATTGAATATCAATGCCTTCCTTCGTTAATTTTTCTCTAATTTGTGATACAAATTCTAGAGCATGAGCCCCATCTCCATGCACACAAATCGTATCAGCTTTTAAATCAATTTCTTTTCCGTTTTTACTAACAACTTTGTTTTCAATTACCATTTTTAAAACTTGATCTAAGGCTTCTTCAGTATTAGTGATTACTGCATCTGCCTCTTTACGACTAACGAGTTGACCATTGTCTTCATATCGTCTGTCAGCAAACACTTCAGATGCAGTACGTAATCCTAATGATTCAGCTTCAGTTATTAATAATGTATTTGATAACCCTACTAAGATTAGTGAAGAATCAAAATCATATACAGCTTGAGCAATTGCATGTGCAATGTTTTTATCTTTTGCACCCATATTGTAGAGAGCACCGTGAGGTTTAACATGATTAATACGTGTTTGATGTACCTTACAAAATCCATCTAACGCACCAAGTTGATAAACAACTAAATTATAGATTTCTTTTGGTGTAATATCCATGTTGCGACGACCAAATCCTTTTAAATCTGGTAATCCAGGATGAGCTCCAATACCTACAGCATTATCTTTAACAAGTTTAATTGTGTCATACATGACATTTTCATCGCCAGCATGGAAGCCACAAGCAATATTAGCTGATGTAATTAATGGAATGATTTGATTATCTCCACCGAATGAGTAATTTCCAAACGCTTCACCTAAGTCACAATTTAAGTCTATGCGCATTATAACTCCACCCCTTCAATTATTTGATGTTTTTCAAGGAATTTAATATCTACTTCACTTGCGTCATCATCTGCATAAAGTGGGTAACTTAAAACTGCATATAAAAAGTTTGCAGTTGTTGTAAATCCATCTATAACCATTTCATCAAGTGCTACTTTTAATTTGTTTATAGCTGTTTTTCGATTAGTATCTTTTACTATAACTTTAGCAACTAGCGAATCATAATAAGGTGATACTTGATACCCAGGATAAAGCAGAGAATCGACACGTATGTTGAAACCTTGAGGTAAATGTAACTTTTTAACTTTACCAGGGGTAGGTTGAAATTTCTTTTCTGGATTTTCAGCATTGATACGCGCTTCAATTACATGTCCATTAAACACAATATCATCTTGAGAGAATGGTAATTTATCATGTTGCATTAAGTATAATTGGGCTTGTAATAAATCTCTATCAGCGCGCATCTCTGTAACAGTATGTTCCACTTGAATACGTGCGTTCATTTCAATAAAGTAGTGTGCATCCTTAGTTACTAAAAATTCAATTGTACCTGCACTTCGATAATTTGATGCTTTAGCGACTGCAACTGCATCTGCGCATATCTGTTGGCGTCTCTCTTCAGTTAAAGCGGCACAAGGACATTCCTCTATTAATTTTTGGTTTTTACGTTGAACCGAGCAATCTCTTTCGCCTAAATGTACATAATTACCTTTACCGTCACCAATAATTTGTACTTCCACGTGTTTCGCTACAGGTATAAATGCTTCAACATAAACTCTGTCATCGTTAAAGTATTTTTGACCTTCGCTTTTCGCTTCTTTAAGGGATTTTTCAAGTTGTTCCGGCTCTTTTACTATACGGATGCCTTTACCTCCACCACCACTTGCTGCTTTTAAAACAACAGGATAGCCAATTTCTTCAGCTAGTTCCTTTATTTCATCAACTGAATTAACTGCACCTTTAGACCCTGGAATTACAGGAACACCTGCATCATCTACAGTTTGTCGAGCAGTTATTTTATCACCCATTAGTTCCATTGTTTTCTTACTTGGACCAATGAATTGAATATTATTTTCTTCTACTTTTTCAGCAAAAGTTGTACTTTCTGATAAAAATCCATACCCTGGATGGATCGCATTCGCACCTGTTATTTCAGCTGCACCAATGATACGTTCAATATTTAAATAACTATCTAAAGGATTGGCTTCTCCAATACAAACTGCTTGATCAGCTAAGCTAACATGTAAACTTTGCTCATCTCCTTTAGCATATATCGCAACAGTCTCTATGCCCATTTCACGACAGGCTCTAATGATACGGACTGCAATTTCTCCTCTATTTGCTACTAAACAACGGTACATTTAGCTGTCCCCCTTTATTTAAGTTTAACTAGTACTTGATCATATTCAACATTTGTACCATGATCTGCTACTATTTCAACGACTTCTCCATCTACATCGCTTGTAATTTCATTCATAACTTTCATTGCTTCAACATAACCGATGATATCTCCAGATTTAACTTTATCTCCAACTTTAATTTGGGGATCAGTTAATTCTTTACTATCTTGTAAGAAGAAAGTACCCACCATTGGTGAAGAGATTTCTTTAGAAGTTTCTTCACTTGCACTCGTTTGAACTTGTTGCAGACTTTCATCATTTACAGTGTTTGTACTTACTAAGTTTTGGTTTGAAGACACATTAGATGATTGATAACCCTCAGTGAAATCTAATTCTAATTCGCTTTTATTATCCTTAAATTTAAAACGCTTAACGCCATTTGATTTAACTAAGTTAATAACTTCTTCTATTTTTTTTATATTCATCTATTATTTCTCCTCTTCAATTAATTTTGCTAATTTTTTTGATGTTGCTCGCATTGAATGCATATTAAATATTGGAGCCTTTGTCACTGATTCTAACTTCTCTTCAAATTGTTGATTAAAGTTTTTTAACATAGCATTCGCTTCATCCACAGATATCCATTTAAACTGTATCACATCACCTGGCTTAAATTGTGCTAGTTTTTTAAGGTCTAATTGACTAACTGTAGCAATTTTTGTATAACCACCAACTGTTTGTTTATCATTTAAAAGTATTATCGGATTGCCATCATTTGGTACTTGAATACTACCCAACCCTACAGGTTCTGATATGATATCAGCTCCATTATCTGGTGGAATGTTGTCACCTATAAGTCTATATCCCATTCGGTCTGATTGGTCAGATATTTTATACACCGATTCAACTAAGGTCTTTCTTTTTTCATGTGAGAAAGCATTTACTTGAGGACCTTCTATAATATGAATAATATTGTCTTGTTCTATTGCATCATAGTCGCTTGTTTTTCCAAGATTAACCTTAAAGTTGCTATTTTGCACAACTTGAATATGATCATCTTTTTTCAAAGCTCTACCATTAAAACCGCCTATTTTACTTCTTGTGTGTGTAGAGTAGCTACCAGCAACCATCTCAATATCAAGAGGATGGCCAAAGAAAATATAACCACGTGCACCCTTTATTGCTGGCCCAAATTCAAGTACATCTCCTTTATTCGCTAATAAGACATTATTATTGGAAATATTAATATCATTTAATTTTGCATTAAATTGACCACCTGTTATTACAAAAGTGTTAGCTTGAGTAAAAGTCAATGTTGGACCAATGATAGTAAATTCTAGGCTAGGACCGCTATTTCCGATTAGTTTACGTCCTAAGTTATAACTAAATTGATCCATTGCCCCAGACCCGGAGAAACCTAAATGTTGATATCCAAAACGGCCTTTATCTTGAACGGTAGTGAAAAGACCTGGTTTCAAAATTTTAATGCCCACTACGAGTCACCCACTTTTCTTTATTAAATCTTCCGTCATTGATTTCACTTTCAATTTGATTATATGTCGTCTCATCTATCGAGTAGAATTTAATATAATCACCAGCTTCATACAATGTCATCGGTTCAGAATATTGATCAAAGACTTTTAAAGGTGTTCTTCCAATAATTTGCCATCCTCCAGGTGAATCAGAAGGATATAAACCTGTTTGATTGTTAGCTATTCCAACTGAACCAGCATTAATTTTAACTCTTGGTTCAGATCTTCTAGGTGTATGAATACGTTCGTCTAAACCACCTAAGAATGGGAAACCGGGCATAAAACCTAGCATATATACAAGGTATTCATTAGTTGTATGGATTTGAACAACTTCTTCTATAGTTAAGTTGTTATAACTAGCTACCTCTTCTAAATCGGGTCCCATTTCTAAGTTATATAGTACAGGAATATGTATAACATTTTTTTTAGAGTATGTATCATCTTTTGAAACGTTGAGCTTATCTAATTCTAATTTTTCAATCAATTGTTTGTAATCGATTGAATCATTATTGAAATTAATCATAATAGCTCGATATGATGGGATAACATCTCTAATATCTGGAATATTTTTGGACAGAATATGTTGTGTAGTTAAATCAACCTCTTGATAATTAACTTCACTTATTTCTTCTTTGAAATAAAGCAATAGCGATTGCTCATTTATAACTTTAACTTCCAATCCATTGCCTCCCCTTTAATCTTAATAATTGTATATTTGCGCCTTAAAAAATAATGATTCAATATTTTAAATAATCATATTTTACTGATATGTATAAAAAAATTATAACATTATAATATCTTAGTTGTTTAATAAGTATTTCAAATTATGAATAATAAAAAAAGCGAGACGAAATGTAATCGCTTACTTTATAGTGTAATTAGCAAATGATTCAATTGTATTTACATTGTTATTTAAGCATATAAAACTAATTTTGTCATGAAAAAGTTCAGATTTTCAAATTAATTTGATAAAATATATATGAATTTTTGTAACATAAGGTATAATTTTATCTAAAAATATCATATTCTAGCTATTAAGTTTTTTAATATCACTTAATTAAAACTAATACAATAGCATTATTAGGTTATTAAAAAAAGCTATGAAGAAATCATTGTTACTTGATTTCTTCATAGCCGATATAAATATGCATTTTATTAATATAAATACCAAGATATTTAAAGAGTTTGTAAAACTTTATTCAGAAAAAATTTATCTATTTAATATTTACAATTTTAACATTAATTTCTCCACCATTTGGTAGAGGCACACGCACTTCATCTTTTAAACTTTTACCAATTAATGCTTTAGCCATAGGTGATTCGTTTGAGATTTTGCCGTTAAATGCATCTGCTTCAGCAGAACCAACGATTTGGTAACTTTCTTCTTCATCTCCAGGTAACTCAATAAAAGTCACGGTTTTACCAATTTGAACAACATTATTATCACCTGTATCTTCAATGATTAATGCATATCTAAGCATATGTTCGATACGTTGAATGTCTTGTTCAATGAATCCTTGTTCATCTTTAGCAGCATCATACTCAGAGTTCTCAGAAAGGTCACCAAATGAACGTGCCACTTTAATTTTTTCTACAACTTCAGGACGCTTAACCGTTTTTAATTCTTCTAATTCTTTTTCTAATTGTTCATAACCCTCTTGAGTCATTGGATATTGTTTTTGATTTTCCATTATGTCATCTTCCTTTTTCATTTAATATGGTTTAGTCATTAAATATATTGTTTTTTGATACATATTGTAACTTACTTATTGTTTACTAACCAATGTTTGAATTTTAGTGGTCATTATATCAATTGCAACCTTGTTACTTCCACCTTCTGGAATGATAATATCTGCATACTTCTTAGTAGGCTCAATAAATTGATTGTGCATTGGTTTGACAACATTTAAATATTGGTTAATTACTGATTCCATAGATCGACCGCGTTCTTTAGTATCACGTACGAGTCGTCTTAGAATTCTTAAGTCTGCATCAGTATCAACGTATATTTTGACATCCATCATATCACGAAGTGTTTTATTTTCTAAAGCAAATATACCTTCTACGATAATAACATCTTTAGGTTCAAATGCAATGGTTTCATTACTTCGTGTATGATTTGTGTAATCGTACGTTGGAACTTCAACTGCATGACCATTTCGTAAATCTTTTAAATTTTCTATTAGCAAATCATTGTCAAATGCAAAGGGATGGTCATAATTTGTTTCAAGACGCTCTTCAAAAGTTAAATGTGATTGATCTTTATAATAATAGTCTTGAGCAAGTAATGCGACACTATGGCCTTCTAAATTCTTCATGATTTCATTTGTTACTGTTGTTTTACCAGATCCTGAACCACCGGCAATACCAATAATTGTTGTGTTTGCCATTATCTAATTTCCTTTCTCATCATGTTCTTAGGATAAATTGGATGATTTACTTTAATTTGTACAATTTGAAGTGGGTGACGAGCAGCATCTAGACTATTGCCCTCCTCATCATATATGGCATCAATAACTTGTCTAAAACTTTGTATTTCAGGTCCAAAGAATTCAATTTCTTGACCTGGTTTAAAGTGATTTCTTTGTTGTATTGTAGCAATTTGAGTAGTTTCATCATAATCTATTACTAATCCACAAAAATCGTAAGGTGATTTTTTATTTTGTTGAACACCAAACATTTGCTCTTCATATCCTGGTGTACCTTCAAAAAATGCTGGTGCAGTATCTCTATTAGCACATTTATCTAATTCTTTTAACCATTCAGGATTAATTTTAAAATTCTCAGGATCTTCAGCATAAGCATCAATAACTTTTCTATAAACTGATACAACTGTAGCTATATAATGAATAGATTTCATGCGCCCTTCTATTTTTAAAGAGTCGATACCGATTTCCATCATTTGAGGTATTGATTCAATTAATTTTAAATCCTTAGGACTCATAGCAAATGGTACGGTGTCTCCATCTTGATAATAAAGATCAAGTTCACCGTCATTATCTACTTCTAATAAATCGTAATCCCAACGACAACTTTGACAACAACCACCTCTGTTAGAATCTCTAGCTGTCATATGATTACTTAGTGTACAGCGACCTGAATATGCAATACACATTGCACCATGTATAAATGCTTCAATTTCAATGTCTACATTTTCTTTCATTTCTTTCATTTCCATCGCACCAGTTTCACGTGCTAATACCACTCGATCTAAACCTTCTTCTTTCCAGTATTGAACCGCTTTAGTATTAGACAATGACTGTTGTGTCGATAAGTGTATTTCTAATTTAGGAGCAACTTGCTTACAAGTTTCAATAATTAAAGGATCTGCAACAATGATTCCGGTAGCACCCGTTTTTTCTAATTCAATTAAATAATTTTCCAGACCTTTAATATTCTCGTCATGAGCGATAATATTAGTAGTTACGTATATTTTTGCATTATATTGATTTGCAAATTCAACGCCTTCTTTAATTTCAGCCATAGTAAAATTATCAGCATTAGAACGCAAACCATATTCTTGACCACCTAAAAATACTGCATCTGCACCATAATGTACTGCAATCTTTAATTTTTCTAAATTACCAGCAGGCGCTAATAATTCGGGCTTTTTAATTTTACTTTTAACTTTCGTTTGAATTTCAGTCAATGTTTTCATTTTTTAGCGCCTCCTTTTTAATAAACTGTTTGTTTGTATAAGAATCCTTCATCAAATGGACGATGTTCTGGTTGAATTGCTTCAATTGGATCTACTAACATGAATTTTTCATCTTCATATGCTTCAGGATCTTCATTATATAAATCTATTGCTTCTCTGTATTGAGCTGTAACAGTGTTTATATATTCTTCGCTTTGCAGAATTCCATCTATCTTAAATGAATCAATTCCAGCTTCAAATAGTGGCTCGAGTTCTTCAATTAAGCAGATATCATTTGGAGACATTATATGTGTACCATTAAAATCTTCAAATACAGGATATTTATTATCACGTTCTTCGTCATATAGTAGTAACTCTTTATCATCATTTTCACGTTTAATCTTCATTTGTTTATCTTGGAAAGTATAATAGTTCCCAAGCAACATGCGTTTAGATTGGAACATACAAGTCATCCCATGTACTTGAACTTCAATTTCAACATTTGCATTCTCTTTTATATTTATTATTTCATCTAAGTTTAATTCTCTCGCTAGAAGCGCTCGTTTGGCACCTCTTTTTCCCCAATAGTTACATTGGAAATAGTTAGTTACTATAGTTTCAGCATCCCAATTTAGTGGTATCGGATTATGTTGATTTTTGACATTCATGACGACAGCAGGGTCACCAAATATAATTCGGTCTACTCTAACTTCATGTAAGAAATTAATATAGTCTTCCAATGCATTTAAATGATAATTGTGGAAAATGCCATTTACAGCAACATATATTTTTCTATCATGCTCATGCGCTAAATTGACTGCTTGTTTAATATCCTCACGATTAAACTCTCCTGGTAATCTTAACCCAAATTTTTGTTCACCAATGACAAATGCATCTGCACCAATATCTATTAGTGTTTCTAAATGACTTAATGATTTAGGAGTAACGAGTAATTCCGTCATAATTATTCTCCTTTAATTGATATAGCTAACCCATCATCCATATTTATAAAGTTAGTACTGTAATTTTCTAGACTAATTAGCCAATCATTAAATTTTTGAACTTTTTTAACCATTTGCTTAACATTTCTTGAGCGTACGATATCTATATTCGATACAAAACCGTGGTATAGAACATTATCTGTAATGACTAGTCCACCATTTCTTAATAGTGGTGTGTAATATTCAAAAAATTTCTTTGATTGAGCTTTTGCTGCATCAATAAAAATAATATCATATTGTTTATCATTGACTTCATTATATTGCTCTAAAGCATTTCCCTCTATAAGTCTTATTTGTGATGAGTAGCCATAAGTTTCGAAATTTGATTTAGCTTGTGTAATCATTTCCTCATCACGCTCTATAGTCGTAATATGTATATCATTTGATACGGATGCAAATTGCATTGAACTATACCCTATTGCAGTGCCAATTTCTAGAATGTTTTTTGCACGATGTATCCGAATTAATTGTTTAATCATCTCTAGGGATAATCTATCAACAATTGGTACAGCATTTTGCTCCGCATATTCTCTTAACGTTTCAATTTTATTATCTGTTTTACGATGTTTATCCAATAAATACTGCTGGTTAGCTTCCATTTATTTACTTCCTTTTTAAAGACAAAATGACATTAAAAAATAAACCAGTCGATATAGAGTTATCCGCTAAACTTTAAAAATTTAAATAAACTTAACCGTGCTAGGATAACTTATACTTATAAATGTATGACTGATTTAAATATTTATTAAAACTCATTGTCTACCTATAAGAATTTAACTTTAAATATTTTATCATATATTTGTTTGTAATTTAAGATGTAATATGTAAAAAAAACATGATTTAATCAATCAAAAAAGGAGCAGAATAGAACTCGAATTGAATTCATTATCCCACTCCCTATACAAAATTACTGTTCTGAATTATAAATTAAATCACATATTGATAGTTCAGTCAGCTAATTTAAATTAGTTTTAGTATTAAGTATTAAATCTAGAAAACTATTCTTCCATGTTTGTGTTAACTACTTCTTCAATCATGTCCCATTCTTCGTCAGTCTCGATAGGTACTAATTTACCACCATCGCCTGATTCATCAGGTTCATTAATCATTGGAATCAATTCAATCATGTCATCATCGTCAGATTGAGCACCTTCCTCAGCTAAAATAACATATTCTTTTTTAAATTCTGGATGGTAAAATTCCAACATTTTACGATATAAAACTTCGTTACCATTTTCATCGAATAAAGTTAATAACTCTTCTTCATTACTAATATCTAATTCTACATCGTGGTTATGATTATGTTCAGTCATTGTTTATTACTCCTTTATTGGATTGAATCTAAATAGCCTTGCAATATAAACACTGCTGCCATTTTATCAATTACTTTTTTTCTTTTTTGTCTAGATACATCTGCTTCAAGTAATGAACGCTCTGCTGCCATAGTACTTAATCGTTCATCCCACATAATTATCTCTATATCAGGTAAGCTTTCTTTGAGTAACTCCTTATATCTTAACGAAGCTTCTCCACGAAAGCCAATAGAATTATTCATATTCTTAGGTAAACCAATCACTACAGAACCAACGTTATTTTCTTTAATGATGGTCACTAATTGCTCTATACCATAATCTTCTAGTTCCTCGTTAATTCTTAGAGTGTCCAATCCTTGGGCAGTCCAACCCATTAAATCGCTTATAGCTACGCCAACTGTTTTACTACCTACATCCAAACCCAAAATTTTGTGAGTTAACATATACTATTTATTATTCTCTTTTAAATAATTTGAAACGAGTTCTTCCATGATAACGTCACGATCAATGTGGCGAATTTGATTTCGAGCATCATTTTGACGAGGTATATATGCAGGATCACCTGAGAGTAAATATCCTACAATTTGATTTACAGCATTGTAACCACGCTCTTCTAAAGTTCGGTGTACGTTGTTTAACACTGTTTCAACATTATCTTTCGGAATTTCTTCATAGTCAAACTTCATTGTTTTATCAATATTATCCATAGATGCGACACTCCTCTAAAACGAATTATCTTACATACACCAATTTTACACTAGTTGATTACAAAGTTATAGTTTTTTAATGTAATCTTTAATAAAGCGTAATGCTTCTGAGATATTCTCTGGTTGCGTACCGCCACCTTGAGCCATATCTGGACGACCGCCACCTTTACCACCAACTAATGGCGCCATATTCTTAATGATATCTCCAGCTTTAATTTTATCTGTCTGTTCTTTTGGTACAGTTGCTATTAGTGATACCTTTTCACCTAAATCACTTGCTAAGATTATAATAGCATCTTGTTGTTTAGATTTGAAATCATCCATAGTTTGTCTTATTTCTTTAGCATTAGAAACTTCAACTTCTGTAGCTAATACTTTAAAGCCATTAATTTCTTCAATTTGATCCTCAATATTGCCCATTTTAAGTGAAGTGATTTCCTTATTTCGCTGTTCTAATTGTTTATGAAGGTTCTTTTCTTCTTCTTGTAGCTGGACAATTTTATCAAATACTTGATTATCAGATTTAACTTTAACTTGATCTTTAATAGAATTAAATTTATTTTGAATATCTTCTAAATGTAAGAATGCTGACTTACCAGTAAATGCTTCAATACGTCTAACGCCTGCACCTGTACCTGATTCACTTATAATCTTGAAAAGTCCAATTTCTGCAGTATTATCAACATGTATACCACCACATAGCTCAATTGAGAACGGTGCCATATTAACAACGCGCACAATATCTCCGTATTTTTCTCCGAATAACGCCATAGCACCCATTTGTTTTGCTTCATTAATAGGCATCTCTTGTATATTAACTGAAATACCTCTCCAAATTTCTTCATTTACACGTCTTTCAACTTGATCAATTTCGTCTTGAGTCATCGGACCAAAATGTGAGAAGTCGAAACGCAAACGCTCACTTTCAACTAACGAACCTGCTTGATTTACATGTTCACCTAATACTTCTTTTAATGCAGCGTGAAGTAAATGAGTGGCACTATGATTTTTTTGGATGTCTTTTCTTTCATCCCTATTAACACTTGCATCTACATCACTATTAATTGTAACTTGACCAAATTGGATGACACCTTGATGTAAGTTTTGACCATTAGGTGCTTTAGTTACTTCAGTTACTTCAATCTCAAAGTTCTCATTACCTACTGTTCCTTTATCAGCTACTTGCCCACCACTAACTGCATAAAATGGAGTTTCTTTTAAAATGAAATATACAGTTTCTCCTGGTTCAGCAGATTCAACTTTCTCTCCATTATAAATTAAATCAGTTAACGTAGTCTGATAATCTGTAGTTTCATATCCGACAAATTTGCTTTCAGTGGTAATATTTTTAAGAACTTCACTTTGGATTTGCATTGATTGTGAACTTTGTCGAGCTTCTCTAGCTCGTGTACGTTGTTGATCCATTTCTTTTTCAAACGTTGCCATATCCACAGAGATGTTTTCTTGACTAGCTAATTCTTCTGTCAATTCAATTGGGAATCCATAAGTGTCGTATAATTTGAACGCATCTGAACCGTTAATTTCATTATTAGATGATTTAGCTTTTGCTAATAAATTATTCAAAATTGCTAAACCTTCTTGAAGTGTCTCATGGAAACGTTCTTCTTCTGATTTAATAACACGCTTAATAAAATCAGCTTTTTCTTTAACATTTGGATAATATGGTTCCATTATCTCTGCAACGATGTCAACTAACTTATACATAAATGGTTCATTAATGTCGAGAGTTTGACTAAATCTGACTGCTCTACGTAGAAGTCGACGTAAAACGTAACCTCTTCCCTCATTTGCAGGTAAAGCGCCATCAGCAATAGCAAATGCAATTGTACGAATATGGTCCGCTATTACCTTAAAGGCAATATCATGTTCGTTGTTTACTAAATATTTTTTGTCAGCTATTTTTTCTACTTCATTAATGATTGGCATAAATAAGTCTGTTTCATAATTTGTTCTTACGTTTTGAGAAACAGAGGCCATTCGTTCAAGCCCCATACCTGTATCAATATTTTTATTTGGTAATGGTGTATAAGTGTTGTCTTTATTATGGTTAAATTCACTAAAAACTAAGTTCCAAACTTCTAAATATCTTTCATTTTCCCCACCTGGATACATCTCTTCTGATGGATCATCTTGACCATATTCATCTCCACGATCATAGAAAATTTCAGTGTTAGGACCAGATGGACCCTCACCGATATCCCAGAAATTACCTTCTATTCTAATAATTCGACTTTCTTCTAATCCAATTTCATCATTCCAAATACGATAAGCTTCAGAATCTTCGGGATGAATAGTTACATATAATTTTTCAGGTTCCATGCCCATCCAGTTTTCACTAGTTAAAAATTCCCACGCAAAGTGGATTGCTTCTTTTTTGAAATAATCACCAATTGAAAAGTTACCAAGCATTTCGAAAAATGTATGATGTCGTGCAGTAAATCCTACATTTTCAATATCATTTGTTCTAATTGCTTTTTGAGAATTGACTATTCTAGGCTTTCTTGGTGTTTCTCTACCATCGAAATATTTCTTTAAAGTTGCTACACCAGAATTTATCCATAATAATGAATCGTCATCAATTGGCACTAAAGGGGCTGAAGGTTCAACCATATGACCTTTTTCGACGAAGAAATCAATATATTTTTGACGAATTTCACTAGCTTTTAAATTTTTCATTTCCGACACTCCTATATCAACATATTTTAACTAAAAACAAAAAAACGTTCATCCTCAAAAAAAGGGACGAACGTTTTCGCGGTACCACCCTAGTTATAAACAATCTATCTTTAAGCTGCAAAAATTATCGCTTGATAGAAAACATTTATCACTCAATTAAAATATAAAAATGACATGAAGTAGCGTTCAACAATATACATTGCACTTTTCACCAACCAGTACATCTCTATATAAGTAATAATTGCCTACTCATCTTCATGCGAACTTAAGATTATTTTAAGTATTTTCAAACTAAATGTCAACGCTCAACAAAATCATAAGGAGAAACATCCCCCATATTAATCATTGGATTGATTTGATATAACGTAGATTCACTTAAAATGACTTGATCATCTTTAGTATCAACGTCGTGAATTGTATTCATTGCCTCTTCATCTTTACTCACAGTATTTGAAATTGTTACATCACTTTGTTTATGGTCTATATCAAAATATGACAAGATTAGCTCTTGCAATTGTGTATGTCGTAATTGTCCTTGCGTATTTAATCCAATTTCAAATGCGGTTGAATCTCCAAGTAATACTAATGATTGTTTAGCACGTGTAAGTCCTGTATAAAGTATTGGTCGCTGTAACATTCTAAAATACTGCTTGACGATAGGCATAATTACAATAGGAAATTCAGATCCTTGTGATTTATGAATAGATGTGCAATAAGCATGTGTTAATTCTAATAAATCTTGACGAGTGAAAGTAATCTCGTTACCTTCGAAATCAACAACCATAACATCTTTATTTAAAGCATTTTCTTTAGCCCAAAATATACCAACAATTATTCCTATGTCACCATTGAAGATATTATCATTAGGACGATTAACTAACTGAAGAACCTTATCACCTTTACGAAACTTTATATCACCAAATTCAATTTCTCGTGTATCTTGTGCCTTAGGGTTTAAAATATCTTGTAATACTTGATTTAATCTTTTAATACCTGCGTTACCCTTATACATAGGCGCCAAGACTTGAATATCACTCATATCATAACCCTTATTAACTGCACTTGAAACTACTTTTTCAACTACTTTAGGAATTTGATCGACATTACAACTTATAAAACTCCTATCATGAAAACGCTTTGTAATATCTATTGGCTCACCGTGTTTCATACGATGCGCTAAATCGATGATACTTGAACCATCTTGTTGACGATAAACTTCAGTTAGATTAACTCGAGGTATTGCCTTCGAATCAATAAGATCCTTAAATATTTGACCTGGTCCAACTGAAGGTAATTGATCTTCATCACCGACTAAAATAATTTGTGCATCTAGGGGAACTGCACTTAAAAATTGGTGAAACAACCATGTATCTACCATCGACATTTCGTCAATAATTATGAGCTTTGCTTTAATTTCATTATCTAGAATGTCTTCTGGTTGTGTTTCTTGATTCCATCCAATTAGACGATGAATTGTCATTGCTTCCAACCCTGTAGATTCTTGTAATCGTTTAGATGCTCTACCTGTTGGTGCTGCAAGGACAATAGGATAGTCATCTTCTTGATAGTCTGAGTAACTAAGAGAAAGACCATGTACCTCTGCATAAAGCTCAACGATTCCTTTGATTACTGTTGTTTTACCTGTACCAGGACCACCGGTTAAAAGCATAATTTTAGAATTAATTGCAGTTTGTAAGGCCTCTTTTTGAGATGGTGCATAATGTACATTATTACTAGTCTCTATATCCCCTATATGTATCTGTAAATCAGATTGTTCTATTTCTTTTAGCTTATGTTTGTATGTTTTAATTCGATATAAATTTTGAACACTTTTGAGTTCGGAGTAATAAAGACTAGGAATGGCGACTCGCTCATTGTTTACAATAATTTTTTGTTCCTCATTTAATAATTCGAGAATATTTTCAAGCTGTTTTGAATCGATACTATCACTGGAATGAGCATCCATTAGCATGTCTAATGTCACTTCAATGGCATAATCTAGTGATAAATAGGTGTGACCTTGTTTTATACATTCTTCTTCTAGCGTATATAATAATCCTGCTTTCAATCGTTCTGGATCATTAAAACTAATGCCATTATTTCTAGCTAAAGTATCAGCTTTATTAAAACCAATTCCTTTAATATCATAAACGAGTTGATAAGGGTTATTTTCGAGCACATTTAAAGTCTCGGATTGGTAAAATTGATAAATCGCCATTGATAATTTAGGTCCGAAGCCTAAATCATGTAATCGAATCATAATTTTTTCGGACTCTTGATTGGCATTAATTTGATCAGCAATTTGCTTTTGTTTCTTTTTCGGTAAATTTGAAACCTTCTCTAAAACTGATGCGTCTGTCATAATATCATTTATCGCATTTTCACCAAGTGTATTTACAATATTTTGAGCAGTTTTTTTACCTATACCTTTGAATAAGTCACTTGATAAATATGTAATAATAGCATCCTTAGTTTGAGGGACCTCTTTTTCAAAAGTGTCGGCTTTCAATTGCTTGCCATAACGTGGGTGCTCTACCACTTGTCCTTTAAAAGTGTATACATCTCCTTCCACAATATTTGGAAAGAACCCTACAACTGTTGGTAAATTACCAAATGATTCATTAGTTTCAATTGTTTCCACTTTAATGACTGTATAGAAATTATCATTATTTTGAAATAAAATAGCATCTACAGTACCTTTAATCATTGAATAATCAAATAGTGTAGGGTCAGACATATTACTCCTCCTCATTCTTTATAGCTTCAAACGTTTTCTTAGCATGTTGACTTAGCAAGTGATTTGGATCTATAGATATAGCCTTGTCAAAATAAGACATAGCTAAATCAAGATCTTCAGTATCCATGTAAGTGGCTAAACCAAGATTATATAAAGCATCGACATGCTTTGAATCTATATCTAAAACAATTTTTAGTTGATTTATAGCTTGGTTAAACATTTCTAAATGACATAGTGCCAGACCATATTGAAATTGAGCTTCTGCATCTTGATTCTTATCTAATTCTGCTGCAGTCATAAAGTAAGGTAAAGATTCTGTTGGTGCATCTAATTGGTTAAATGACATACCAATCATGTAATTAGTATCTATTTTATCCATATTGTATTTAGATGCCAATTGATATAGTTTAATAGCATCACGGTATTTACCTTGATCGTAATAAAGATTGGCTAAGTTGTAATACACTGCACCATTTTTATCATCAATCGTAATTGCTCGTTGAAAGAAACGCTCAGCCTTTTCAATTTCATTAATATCAGCTAATACTATTCCTGCATTGATATAATTTTCAATGGTATTTGGTTCTTCTTCTATGTTTTGAAATAAAGCTTTTAAAGCATCTTCAAGTTGACCATTTTGAATCCACTCATAAATCGTATCTTGTTTCGTTATCATGATTCCACCCAATCTTAAAATTATCTTACGAGAAACGCAGTATTTAATAAAATAAAGATGTAGTAGTATTTTGGAGCAAGACATAAACAATATTTTTGCAAAATTTATTTTAAGTCAATTACTGCCAATATATATTTGTAGCCTGAGGCATTGAATTATGTCCCAGGCTCTTAACAACTCCATCTTTTGTTGGTTTAATTAAACAACATAACTTAACTGACCTGTTGTTTTAAATACATCATCGATAGTTGCTCCACCTAGACAAACTTCCTCATCATAAAATACAACGGCTTGTCCAGGTGTGATAGCACGTACTGGTTCATCAAATGTAACGCGTAAAGCATTTTGACTTTCACGTTGAACAAAAACCTTAGTATCTTTTTGACGATATCTAAATTTAGCAGTACATTCAAATCCGTTGTCCAAATCAACTGGATTTACGAAAGAAAAATCGGAAGCTATTAAATAGTCACTATAGAGAGCATCATGATGGAAACCCTGTTCAACGTATAAAATATTGTCTTCTAAGTTTTTACCTACAACGAACCATGGATCACCATCTCCGCCGATACCAAGTCCATGTCTTTGACCAATAGTGTAATACATTAATCCGCTATGCATTCCCATTTTATCGCCATTCAACGTACGCATTTCTCCAGATTGAGCTGGTAAATATTGTGATAAGAATGTTTTGAAATTACGCTCTCCAATAAAACAGATGCCTGTAGAGTCTTTCTTTTTAGCTGTTGCTAAATCTTGCTCTTCTGCTATTTTACGAACTTCTTTTTTATCAATATCTCCAATTGGAAACATAACTTTAGACAATTGTTGTTGAGATAGTTGATTTAAGAAATAAGTTTGATCTTTATTATTATCTACACCTCGTAACATTTCTACATGGCCATCATCATGACGACGTATTCTTGCGTAATGTCCTGTTGCTACGTAATCTGCGCCCAATTTAAGTGCATGCTCTAGAAAAGCTTTAAACTTAATTTCTTTATTACACATTACATCTGGATTAGGCGTACGACCTTTTTTATACTCATCTAAGAAATAAGTAAAGACTTTATCCCAATATTCTTGTTCGAAATTAACGGCGTAGTATGGAATACCAATTTGATTACATACTGCGATAACGTCATTATAGTCTTCTGTTGCAGTACAAACACCATTCTCATCAGTGTCATCCCAGTTTTTCATGAATATTCCAATAACATCATACCCTTGGTCTTTTAGCACATGAGCTGTGACTGAACTGTCAACACCGCCAGACATACCTACAACTACACGTATATCTTTATTAGACACATTTATTCCTCCTTAAATTTATGATATATTTTGTGAATTTCAGCTACGATATATTTTATTTCTTGATCTGTTGTTAATTCATTAAAGCTAAATCTTACTGAGTGTTTAGCACGTTCTTCATCTTCATACATTGCTGCTAAAACATGAGAAGGTGTTGTTGAACCAGCTGTACATGCAGAGCCTGAAGATACATAAATGTTAGCTAGATCTAAAAGTGTTAGCAAAGTTTCCACGTCTATGAATGGGAAATATAAATTTAGAATATGTCCTGTTGTATCGATCATAGAACCATTTACCTCAAAAGGAATCGCACGTTCTTGTAGACTAACTAAGAATAATTCTTTTAATTGCATTAAATGTAAATTATTATCATCTCTATTCTTATGTGCTAATTCTAGTGCTTTTGTTAAACCAACAATTTGTGCTAAATTTTCTGTTCCTGCACGTCGTTTAGTTTCTTGTTCTCCTCCTAGTTGAGAGTACTCTATTGGGGTTTTATCTCTAACTAATAAGACACCTACACCTTTAGGACCGCCGAATTTATGTGCTGTCAAACTTAAAGTATCCATTTTAAAATCTTCAAAATTAACATCTAAGTGTCCGATTGCTTGAACTGCATCTACATGAAATAATGCGTTTGACTCACTAACAATATCTTCAATATCATACATAGGTTCAACAGTTCCAACTTCATTATTAACAAACATTATTGAAACTAAAATAGTGTCATTCGTTAATGCTTCTTTAAGTTGATGCAAATCTATTGCACCTGTATCATCTACATCTAAATAAGTGACATCATATCCTTCTTTTTCCAATTGTTCAAACACGTGTAAGACAGAATGATGCTCAATTTTAGTTGTAATAATGTGATTTCCAAGATGTTCATTTGCGTATACTAATCCTTTAATGGCTGTATTATTTGATTCAGTTGCGCCACTTGTAAAAATGACTTCGCTAGGCTTAGCATTCAATAATTTAGCAACTGTTCTTCTTGATTCATCTAGATAACGACGTGCATCTCTTCCTATAGAATGAATAGACGATGGATTACCAAAATGTGATTTATAAATTGTCATCATCTCTTCAATTACTTCTGGTTTGACAGGTGTAGTTGCAGCATAATCTGCATATACTTCCATTTTTAAGTACACTCCTCACAATATTATCAATGTTCCTATAATAGCACCTGAATAGAAATTTTTCTATATAGTTGTTCATAAACATAAATTTTTCCATTATTTAATATTTTAACACTCAACCACTTTCAAAATTAACCCCACATTAACTTATAAATATTTTTAAATGTACTTTAATTAAATTATTAATATTTTTTCACTAACATTATCGATTATGAGCATTTCAATATAAATTAAACTACATATTTTGTTAAACTGAACCATATTAATTTTATATGAGGAGATGAAAACTGTGGGTAATCTAAAGGTATCTGCATTAAATTTAGTTCCAATAAGAGAAGGTCAGAGTGATAAAGAAGCAATTGAGGATATGATTAGTTTAGCTCAAAAGTTAGATTCACTTAATTATGAAAGATACTGGATTGCAGAACACCATAACGCACCAAATTTAGTAAGTTCTGCAACTTCTCTATTGATTCAACATACACTTGAACATACGAAACGTATTAAAGTTGGATCTGGAGGGATTATGTTACCAAACCATGCTCCTCTAATAGTTGCGGAGCAATTTGGAACAATGGAAACACTTTTCCCAAACAGAGTTAATCTAGGCTTAGGTAGAGCTCCAGGGACTGATATGATGACAGCTAGCGCATTGAGACGTGATCAGCATAATGGCGTATATGAGTTTCCTGAAGAAGTTGAACAATTACAAACTTATTTTGGACCTGGAAATAAACAAGCTTATGTAAGAGCTTATCCTGCTGTAGGTAAAAATGTACCATTATACATTCTTGGATCATCTACTGATTCAGCTCATTTAGCTGCACGTAAGGGATTACCTTATGTCTTTGCAGGTCATTTTGCACCTCAGCAAATGAAAGAGGCTATTCAAATATATAAAGAACTATTTGAACCTTCTGACGTATTAGATAAGCCTTATATGATTGTATGCTTGAATGTGATAGTAGCTGAAAGTGATGAAGAAGCTGAATACCTAGCAAGCACTTTAGCTCAAGTATTTATTGGTATTGCTCGTGGTAGAATGCAACCAGTACAACCACCTACAAATGACTTACAAGCTCTTCTAACACCTAGAGAATTTGAAATGGCTAAACAAAGATTTAATGATTCGCTAATAGGTTCAGAGGAAACAGTTAAAGAGAAGTTAGAAGCATTTATTGAAGAATATGGTGAAATTGATGAACTCATGGGAATCAGCTATATTTATGATCAAGAAAAGCAATTTGAATCCTTCACTCGTTTACAGAATATTATTGAAAAATTGAATCAATAATCAATATTAAAATTTAAAATTGATGGATAGTGAGAGAATTAAGGTATAATTTGGAGTGGGATATTATTTAATCTCACTCCTTTTATTTGCTTATAAACATCTAGGTATTAGTGCTAAAACAACATTAAATTTAATAAAAATGTTTTGAATTACCTAATTTGTAAATATTTATTTACACATAAAAAAGCGATAACATCAAATGTTATCCCTCAAAAATTTAATTATTTATCATCTTTTTTGTCATCGTTGTTTTTTTCAGTATATTCATTGATTTTGTCTTTAGCTTTATCAACTTGTTCGTTATCGCTATTTTTAAATTTATCTGCTGCATCTTTCGCTTTATCCATGAATCCCATAATGAAATTCTCCTTTCAAATTTAAGAATATTTTTATCGATCAAGTATCAAGTTAATTCTGAGATACAAAATAAAGAATGTACCGTACTGTTGTAATTATTATTTACCACACACATTTGTATATAAACATATTTTTTAAAATTAAATATAAAACATGTAACCATTAAGTTTATCATCAGTTTCGACATAGTCTGCTAGATATTTTAAAGTAGTATTATCTAATACTTCTCTAACAGCATCTCTCATTCTTAACCATAACTGTTTTTGTGCAGGTGGTTCTGATTCAATACTTTCGACTATCGTTATAGGACCTTCTAGTAAACGAATAATATCGCCTGCTTTAATTTCGTCAGCTGGTACTCTAAGTTGATAACCACCTTTGGCACCACGAACACTTCGAATTAAACCAGCATTTCTTAAAGGACCAACTAATTGTTCGAGATATAAATCACTCAAACTGTTTTCTTCAGCAATTGACTTTAAAGATACGCATCCTTGCCCTTCTCTTTTAGCAAGGGAAATCATTAAAGTTAAGCCGTATCTCCCTTTCGTTGATATTTTCATAACATTACCTCACTTAATTCGAATAATATATAATACCATTCTAGCATTTTTTCAGTTAAGATAGTATTAGAAAGGTGTGAAAATAGTGATTACAGAACCTTTAGCTTCAAGAATGAGACCTACTAACATTGACGAAATCATTTCGCAGCAACATTTAGTAGGACCTAGAGGCATTATTAGACGAATGGTTGAAACCAAAAGATTATCATCAATGATATTTTATGGGCCACCAGGCATTGGTAAAACGAGTATTGCGAAAGCAATTTCTGGTAGCACTGACTATAAATTTAGACAATTAAATGCAGTTACAAATTCAAAAAAAGATATGCAAATGGTAGTCGAAGAAGCCAAAATGTCTGGTCAAGTCATTCTTTTATTAGATGAAATTCACCGGTTAGATAAAGCTAAACAAGATTTCTTATTACCACATTTAGAAAATGGTAAGATCGTCTTGATTGGTGCAACAACTTCAAATCCATATCATGCAATCAACCCAGCTATTCGCTCTAGAGCTCAAATATTCGAACTGTATTCATTAGATCATGATGATGTGCGACTCGCAATCAATAGAGCATTAAATGATTCTCAACGTGGCTTAGCTAATTATCATCCCAAAGTAGATGAAGATGCATTAGAATATTTTGCTACGCAAAGCCAAGGAGATGTTAGAAGTGCTTTAAATGCTCTTGAATTGGCTGTTTTAAGTGCTTCAGTTGAAAATGAAATTAGACATATTACTCTCCAAGATGCTAAAGATTGTTTGCAAAAAGGTGCTTTCGTAAGCGATAAAGATGGAGATATGCACTATGATGTTATGAGTGCTTTTCAAAAATCAATAAGAGGTAGTGATGTAAATGCTGCATTACACTATTTAGCAAGATTAATTGAAGCTGGCGATTTACCGACTATTGTAAGACGCTTATTAGTCATTAGTTATGAAGATGTAGGATTGGCTTCACCTAATGCGGGACAACGTACGCTTGCAGCCATTCAATCGGCAGAGCGACTGGGGTTCCCGGAAGCGAGAATACCTCTTAGTCAAGCTGTAATTGAGCTTTCATTATCACCTAAATCCAACTCAGCAATCACTGCGATTGACAGTGCACTTAGTGACATACGTAAAGGTAATATAGGCCAAATTCCTGACCATTTACGAGATGGACATTATGCTGGAGCTAAAGATTTAGGTCGTGCCATAGGTTATAAGTACCCTCATAACTATGAAAATGGACACGTCATTCAACAATACTTGCCAGATAAACTCAAAAATAAAATTTATTATGAGCCTAAATCAACATCAAAAAGTGAACAACAATTTAAAACTATTTATGATAATTTAAGAAACAAAAAATAAAAAAGACTATGAATCAATTAGCCATTATAAATGACTTTTAAATTTGATTCATAGTCTATTATTTATATATTCCCTTTATCTTTAATACGGCGTACAGGTATATTTTTTAAAATGTCATTTACTACGTAACTCGCACAGATTAATCCTACTGTACTTGGTACAAATGCATTTGATGATGGAGGCATTTGCCCTTTACGATTAATAGCGTTTGCATCTCCAACGGTTGCTTTTACATCTTCACGAATTACAATAGGACTTTCATCAGAAAACACGACAGGTACACCCTTTTTTATACCTTGACGCTTTAGTTTATTACGAATAATTTTAGCCATAGGGTCCATATAAGTTTTAGAAATATCTGCTATTTTAAATCGTGTAGGATCAGTTTTATTAGCTGCCCCCATACTTGAAATCATCTTAATTCCTCGTTCTAAACACTCTTTCATCAGATGAACTTTATATATTATAGTATCACTTGCATCGATAAAGTAATCAATATCATAATTATTAAATAAATCCTCATATGTCTCCTCAGTATAAAACATGTGAAGTGGTGTTACTTTACAATCAGGGTTAATAAGTTTAATACGTTCTTCCATCAAAGTGACCTTACTTTGTCCGATAGTTGTAGTGAGTGCATGTATTTGACGATTGACATTTGTGATATCTACGTCATCTTTATCGATTAAAATAATATGACCAATATTGGTTCTTGCTAATGCTTCGGCAGCAAATGAACCAACACCACCTACCCCAAGAACTGCAACTGTTTTTTCTTTTAATAGATCTAAACCCTCTTGTCCATATGCTAATTCGTTTCTTGAAAATTGATGTTTCATTTTAAACTCCTTTATAAAAAACAATACGATAACTTTATATTAACAGAAAAAGACAAATAAAAATACGCAAGACATAAAGCCTTGCGTACCGGTAGAGTCCGTGATTGCCGTAGTTATAAAAAGCTTGATCATTCGGCCTGCTATATACAGGTGGGTGCCCTGTTTCTTGTTTTGCAAGTCCTCCAATTGAGGCGTGTGCGCTGCAAGAAAACCTATTGGGCTCCCTGATCAAAAAGTGTTAGGCCCAAATAAAAAGCAAACGTACGAACAATACAGATGACTACCTTATGTTTATATATTACCACAGAGGTATAAATAAAGAAATCCTTATGAACTAGATAGAAATGTATATTTTGTGAAGCAAAACTATAATAAAATTAAGTTTAAATAATATTATTATAGTTTTTTAAAGACTGAATATAATTCTAAAAGAAAAACACTAAATAAAAGTCACCAAAATCTATTGTGATTTCGATGACTAATGTATTTATATCCTTCTATATGTTAAATCTAATGACGAATACGTAAAGAAAGCTCTTCTAATTGTTTATCTGAGACTTCACCTGGTGCATCTGTAAGCAAGCAAGTCGCAGAAGCTGTTTTAGGGAATGCAATTGTATCACGTAAGTTTGTACGATTAGTTAGTAGCATTACTAAACGGTCTAAGCCTAGTGCAATACCGCCATGTGGTGGTGCACCATATTTAAATGCATCTAATAAGAATCCAAATTGTTCTCTAGCTTGTTCTTTAGTGAATCCTAATACTTCAAACATTTTTTCTTGTAATTCACCGTCTGCAATTCTGATTGATCCCCCACCTAATTCATAACCATTTAAAACGATGTCATATGCATTCGCTTGTGCGTTTTGAGGTTCTGAATCTAATTTACTAATATCCTCTTGTTTAGGTGAAGTAAATGGATGATGTGCAGCTACATAACGTTTAGCATCTTCATCATATTCTAATAACGGCCAATCTGTTACCCATAAGAAATTAAGTTTATTTTCATCAATTAAACCTAATTCTTTGGCAATTTTAATACGTAAAGCACCTAAACTTTGAGCTACTACATTTGGTTTATCAGCGACAAACATTACTAAGTCTCCTGATTCAGCTTGTGTAAGATCTTTTAAAGTTGCAACATTTGAATCTTCAAAGAAACGAGCGATTGGACCACTCAATCCATCATCAACAACTTTTACCCATGCAAGTCCTTTAGCACCATAAATATTTACGAATTCTGTTAATGCGTCCATGTCTTTACGAGTATAATTGTCGGCTGCACCTTTAGCTACAATGGCTTTTACTTCGCCGTTATTTTCTACAGTATCTTTAAATACTTTAAAGTCCATTTCACGACCTAACTGTGATACATCTTTAAGTTCCATTTCAAAACGAGTATCAGGTTTATCTGAACCATAGCGTCTCATCGCTTCTTCATAAGTCATTCTAGGGAAAGGACCTGATACGTCAATGCCTTTAACATCTTTAACAACTTTTCGTAACATTTCTTCACCCATTTGAATCACATCTTCTTGATCAACGAAACTCATTTCAATATCGACCTGAGTAAATTCAGGTTGACGATCTGCACGTAAGTCTTCATCACGGAAACATTTAACAATTTGATAATATTTGTCAAAACCACTAATCATTAATAATTGTTTAAATAATTGAGGTGATTGTGGTAATGCATAAAATTCTCCTTCATGAACTCGAGAAGGTACTAAATAATCTCTGGCACCTTCTGGTGTAGATTTAGTTAAAACAGGAGTTTCAATATCGAAGAAACCATTGTTATCTAAATATTCACGAATAGCGCGTGTTGTTTGATGTCTCATTTTGAATGTTTGTGCCAACTCTGGACGTCTTAAATCTAAATAACGGTATTTTAAACGGATGTTTTCATCAACATTTTGATTTTCTTCATTAATAGAAAATGGTGGTGTTTCTGATTTATTGATAATTGATATATTAGAAACTTGTACTTCTACTTGACCAGTTTTAATTTTAGAATTCACAGTATCAGGATCTCTCTTTGTTACTGTTCCCTCAACTTCAACTACATATTCTGATCTTACTGTTTCAGCAACACTTAAAGCTTCTTCAGAGAAATCAGGGTTAAAGACGATTTGCACGATACCTTCTCTGTCACGTAAATCGACAAAGATTAAACCACCTAAGTCACGACGATTATGAACCCAACCTTTTAAAGTAACTTTCTGGTTTAAAAGTTCTTCTGTAACTAAACCACAATACGTTGTTCTTTTACTCATTTATATTCTCCTTTTTATTAATTATTTTTTTCTTGAAAATAATTTACTAAGTTATTTAAGTTAATAGTTTCTGTTTCACCTGTTGACATGTCTTTGACATCAATCACTTCATTTTCAAGCTCTTGATCACCGATAACAACAGTATATTGAGCATTCAAGCGATCAGCTTGTTTCATTTGGCCTTTAACTTTACGTTGTAAATAATCTTTGTCGGCTTTTATACCCGATTTTCTGAGTTGATTTAAAAGCTTAACGCTGTATCGTTCAGCTTCTTCACCCATAGTAACGATAAAAAGATCAAACGTATCCTCGACGTCCAATTCAATTCCTTCTTCTTCAAGCGCCAATAACAATCTTTCAATACTTAAAGCGAAACCAATACCCGTTTGATTTGGTCCATCTAATAATTCAAGCAGTCCATTATATCGACCACCACCACATAAGGTAGTTATTGCACCATCATAATTAGGATTATCCATCATTAACTCAAAAGCAGTGTGTGTGTAATAATCAAGACCACGTACAAGGTTAGGATCTTCAACATATGAAATACCTAAATCATCTAAGTGAGTCTTCACTTCATTAAAGTAAGCTTTTGAATCGTCATTTAAGTAATCAGTAATTCTTGGCGCATTTTTAACCGCTTCTTTATCTCTATCAATTTTGCAATCTAGTATTCTCATTGGATTTGTGTGTAATCTTGATTTACAATCATCACAAAATGTATCTATCACTGGCTCAAAATGACGTATTAGTGCCTCATTATATTCTTTACGTGAATCAGCATCACCAATACTATTGATAACTAATTTTAAATGTTTAAGACCAAATGATTCATAGATATGCATCACCATAGCTAGAACTTCAGCATCCATGCTCGGATTTTCAGCGCCAATCGCTTCAACGCCGAATTGAGTGAATTGACGGTATCGTCCTTTTTGTTTACGTTCATATCTGAACATTGGCCCATTATAATATAATTTAACAGGCTGATTTGGAATACCTTGCATTTTATTCTCAATGTATGAACGTACAACAGCTGCAGTTCCTTCTGGTCTTAAAGTTATGCTTCTGTCACCTTTATCTTTAAAAGTGTACATTTCTTTTTGTACGACATCTGTAGAGTCACCCACGCCACGTGCAAACAAATCTGTACTTTCAAATATCGGCGTGCGGATTTCTTTATAATTGTATAATTTCATTAATTTATCAAGTTGATTTTCAATGTAACGCCATTTACTAGAATCTTCAGGTAAGATATCTTGTGTACCTCTAGGAATTCTAATCACACAATCACTCCTTCTTTGTATTTTTACAAACTCTCTTTAATAAAAAAAGTCCCTTATATAGCATTTCTACTATACAAGGGACGAATCGCCGTGTTGCCACCCTAATTGTAATTAAATTCGTTAGTAAAACTTAATTACCACTCAAAACGTGTAACGTACGTCAAACGGCTTAATCTATTAAAGCACCTGTTCTTGTGTTCAAAGTAATAAATTACTCAGTATAATCTTCCAGCCATGGATTATATCTCTTCACAATATCAATTATTGCTACCTCTTTCATTTATACTTTCAAGAATCATAACGGTATTATATATAAAGTTCACTAATTATAATAACGAGTTTATGCATAGTTTGCAAGCTTTAAGATGCAAAATATTGTTTTAAACCATCCACTACAGCTTCCTCTACAACTTGTCGATGGATTTGATTTCGTATCATTACCTCATCTGTTGGATTACTTATATATCCTAATTCTAATAATACGGCTGGCTTATTGGTTTGTCTGAGTACTTGGAAGTTCTCTTGTCGAGTTCCTCTATTAAACAACATGGCTTTCTTTTGTATGTTTGTATTTAACGTTTCAGCTAAAGCTTCTTGATTATTTTTATACCAATAAACAGTTGCACCATTAGCATTAGGACTATCAAGAGAATCATTATGTATACTAATGTATGCATCACCATTAAGTTTTCTATCATCTAAGCTAACATATGTATCATCAGAACGTGTTAATTTAACTGTTGCCCCCGCTTTTTCAAGAGCACGTCTCAGTTCTTTAGCTGTTTTTAAAGTATAGTTCTTCTCCAAACTCTTTTTTGAAGTATTACTGGATGCACCCTGGTCATTGCCTCCATGGCCAGGATCTAAGACAATGACCTTATTTTTCAAAGGGTTTACTTTTTTATTCGCACCCGCTTCAATATTTAAGCTTGTGTGCCATCCAGCTATCCAACATTTTTCAGAACCATCTCTGCTTTCAACTTCTATCCATTTACCTGATTTACTCAATCTAGTAAACGTATCACCTTTTTCGACTTGGTAAATCACAGGATAAGCAGCATTTGGACCAGTTCGTAACTCAGCATTCTCTGAAACTGTAATTCTATTACTCCCTTGATCACTATGATTCATTAACATAAATAATAATATTAAAAATAATATAAAAGCACCTACAACTATCAATGTTGTTAGATTTTTAAGGTCATGTTTAGATAACCATGCATCTACTTTGTTCATATTATTTTGCCATCCTGACTTTCATAGATAATAGTAACTGGACCATCATTGATAATTTCAACTTCCATATCAGTACCAAATTCACCTGTTTTCACTTCAACGTCATAAGCTTTTAAAGCAGTGTTAAATTTTTCGTATAACACATTAGCTTCTTCAGGATTTTTTGAATTTGAAAATCCTGGTCTATTACCCTTACGTACATCAGCATATAAAGTAAATTGTGAAATAGATAAAATTTGACCTTCAACTTGTTGGATATTTAAATTAAGTTTGCCATTCTCATCTTCAAACAAACGAGCGTTAATAATCTTTTTAGCAACTGCATCTATATCTGCTTCTGTTGTATCCTTACCTATTCCGACTAAAAGACAGAAACCCTTGTCGATTTCATTGTGAATGCTTTTATTTGTAACTGCTGCTCTTTTTACTCTTTGTACAACTACTTTCATATTAATAGCACCTCATTAATTCCAAACTCTTGACACTGTATATACATCACTTAATTGTTTTAGTTTTTCAACTACACGGAATACATCATTAACATTACGCACCATAACACTAATAGTGATAATTGCATTTTTATCAGTATCAGACCGCCCATTGATTTTAATAATACTTCCAACTGTAGAATTAACGGCTTGTATTACTTCATTTAATAAACCATTACGATCATATGCACTAACTTCTAAATCTACTTGGTATCGTTGAGTAGAATCTTTAGATTTAACCCACTCAACTGCTATTAATCGTTCTGTTTCATTTTTAACATTAGGACAATCTGTACGATGCACTTTAATACCATGTCCTTTAGTGATATATCCTACAATATCATCTCCAGGGATTGGATTACAACATTTTGAAAGCTTTATCAATACATTCTCTATACCTTCGACATATACACCACTATCAGTGATGATATCATCTTTAATCGGAAGTGATTTAATAACTTCCTGTGCCTCGTTTAGCGCTTTTTGTTTATCTTGTATACGTTGTCTTTCGGTCAATTTATTAACAACCTGTAATGCTGTTACACCACCAAATCCAACTGCTGCAAATAGGTCATCATCATTTGCAAAATTGTATTTCTCATTAACAACTTCTATATTTTTATCAGTTAAAATATCATCTACTCTAAAGCCCTGTTCTTTAATTTCTGCTTCGACCATAAACTTACCTTTTTCAATGTTAGATGAACGGTCTTGTTTTTTAAAGAAACCCTTAATTTTACTTTTAGCGCTTGATGATTTAACTATCTTAAGCCAATCTCTACTAGGTCCATAAGAGTGCTTACTTGTACGAATTTCAATAATATCTCCGGTTTGAAGAACATAATCAATAGGAACAATTTTACCATTAACTTTTGCACCAATCATCTTATTTCCGACTTCGCTATGAATAGCATAAGCGAAATCTATTGGAACTGCTCCATAAGGCAATTCAATAACATCACTTGCAGGTGTAAAAGCGTATACTTTATCACTTTGTAAATCATATTTCAGTGATTCCATAAATTCTTGTGCGTCAGATGATGTATGATCAGCTTCAGCTAATTCTTTTAACCAATTTAATTTATTTTGAAAATCTTGGTTCTTTTCATTAACTGTTTTTCCTTCTTTATATGCCCAATGAGCTGCAACACCATGTTCAGCTATTTCATGCATTTCATACGTTCTAATTTGTATTTCTAAAGGGTCTCCATTAGGACCAACTACAGTGGTATGGAGAGATTGATACATATTCTGTTTAGGCATTGCAATATAATCTTTAAATCTTCCGGGCATTGGTTTCCATAATGTATGGACTAACCCTAAAATTGCATAACAATCATTAATAGAATTAACAATTACACGAATAGCTAATAAATCGAATATTTGATCAAACTGCTTTTTTTGCTTCATCATTTTTCGGTATATACTATAAATATGTTTAGGTCTACCGCTAATTTCTCCAGTGATGTCCATTTTAATCATTTCTGTTTGAATTTTATCTATTGCATTAGCGATATAAGCTTCCCGTTCACTACGCTTTTTCTTCATTAAATTGACAATACGGAAATACTGAACACTGTCTATATATCTTAGTGCAGTATCTTCTAATTCCCATTTAATCGTATTAATACCTAATCTATGTGCTAACGGTGCATAAATTTCTAGTGTCTCTTTTGAGATACGCACTTGTTTTTCTCTAGCCATAGCTTTTAATGTTCTCATGTTATGTAATCTATCGGCTAATTTGACAAGTATCACTCGAACATCTTTTGCAATTGCAATAAATAATTTACGATGATTTTCTGCTTGTTGTTCTTCTTTAGAGCGGTATTTTACCTTTTTAAGTTTAGTAACACCATCAACAATACGCGCTATTTCTTCATTAAACATATCTTTAACATCGTCAAATGTGTACGGCGTATCTTCAATGACGTCATGCAAAAAACCTGCCACTATCGTTGGACCATCTAAACGCATTTCTGTTAATATGCCCGCTACTTGAATAGGATGCATGATATACGGAAGACCATTTTTGCGGAACTGTCCTTGATGGGCTTCATAAGCTATATGGTAACTTTTTAGAACATATTGATAATCGTCAGTTGATAAATATGATTTAGCTTTATTTAGCACTTCATCAGCGCTATATGGATACTCGTTATTCAATATATGACACCCCAACTCATTTGTATTTCAAATACTCAACTCATATTCGAATTTTTGAAAATTAAGAAAACATACATTGTCCTTCATTAATCCGAGTATATCATCTATTTAGATATAGAAATGCGAGTATTACTTTAATTTTATCAAATGTTAAAAGAACTACAAAAGCCTTAACATTTTTATAAATAATAGTTCTATGATACTACAAGTTTTTAAATAAATAAATGGTGTTACGCTGAAATCAAATCAAGTAAACAATTTAACGAAAAAATGGGAATGAGATAGAATCCCATTACGAATTCATTATCTCATTCCCAAAAATTGTTAGACATTAAAAACATGTTAATATGTCTTTTTATTCTAGTCATCTATTCATCATATGAAATTAAACTCATAACATCATAATCTTTAATTTTTTCGATACCATTTAAATATTTAAGTTCGATTATGAATGCAATACCTACGACGATGCCTCCTAGTTTTTCAACTAATTTAATAGCTGCTTCAATAGTACCACCAGTAGCTAATAAGTCATCAGTTATAAGTACACGCTGCCCTGGTTTAATGGCATCATTGTGCATCGTTAAAATATTTGTACCATATTCTAAGTCATATTCATATCGGATGACTTCACGAGGTAATTTACCTTCTTTTCTAACAGGTGCAAAACCAATGCCCATTGAATACGCTACTGGACATCCAATGATAAAACCTCTAGCTTCCGGACCTACAACAACATCTACATCTCTGTCCTTAGCATATTTTACAATTTGATCGGTAGCATAACCATAAGCTTCCCCGTTATCCATAATTGTAGTTATATCTTTAAAACTTACCCCCGGTTTAGGCCAATCTTGCACTTCCGAAACATATTGCTTTAAATCCATTTATCTATTTCCTCCTATTTACTAACCCTTCTGTGATTTGATCCAAGTTTTTAGTTGCGTGAAATCATCATATAGTAAAAGTTTCTCAACTTCCATTCTTGATTGTCTTAATTGATAAACGCGACTTGTTTCAATATTTTGTTTGTTAGCATTATCTACAATTTTAATTATACCATTTTCTTCTGTAACAAAACCTAACTCATAAAATACTTTAAGCATAAATTTTAAAATATTAGGTTTAACATTCAAATGTTGACACAGTAACATACCCTCTTGTTCAAGATTGGTTTCTTTTTTGGTCATTAGCGCTTTGAAACAGCTTTTAAATTGATTTGACGTGGGCATACCATCAAAATATATACTCTGCTGATGTTGCAGTACTAAATAGAGTTGTGAATAATTTAAGTTTTTGAGACTATCTTTAAGACTGTCTAAATCATTGGGCAAGTCTCTTAAAATTACTACTTCATGTTCTTGATCGATTTTATCACCATAATAATAGTAATTATGATTCAATTTTTCTTTTTTAGGGTGTATTAAAAAAGCAACTTTAGTATCGTTTGGGTCTATATTTAATTGTTTACGTTTACTTCGGTAATCTAATATTTGTTCATTATTCGTTGCTATATCTTGAATAATAAACTGTGGTGATTGATTTCCGTTCCATTCATTGATTTGTAAATTTCCTAGTAGATTGATTGGTTGACCAGGTTCAATTTGAGTTGCTAACTGACCATTTTTCCAAAATATGCTTTGTAATTGTAACTGACCGGTTACTAATTTTAAATGGTTTTTATCTTTTCCAATTGCTCTAACATCAACGACTTCATTATCATCAATTTCCAATAATGGTTTTTCAAAGTCTGTGCCAAATGGACTTAGTCTTTGAATATCACGAATGTTATTTATAGAAATATCATTCTCTTCTAATTTAACTGATACATGTTTTGTCGGCTCTAGTGACGTATGTTCTGATAATTTAAACATCCAGTCATTTAATCCTTGCTCTAATGCTTCAATATAATCTATCTCCATAGTCATACCCGCAGCCATATGATGACCACCAAACTTAGAAATTAAATCTTGATGTGCACTCAAAATTTCAAACATTGAAACTTGTTCTATACTACGAGCTGATCCTTTAGCATGATTTTGTTCTAAATCAATATTCAAAATTAAGGTAGGTAATGCATATGTCTCAACAATTTTAGATGCTACTATACCTAAGACACCTTCATGCCAATTTTCTTTAGCTAATAGTAAAAATTGATTGCCATTATTTACTTTTTCTTCAGCAATGGCTAGTGCCTCATCAGTTATCTGAGCTACTATTTCTTTACGTTCAACATTAAAATGTTCTACTTGTTCAGCAAGAAATTCAGCTTCTTCTTCATCTTCGGTCATTAATAACTCAGCAGCTAATGATGCATCCTCTAATCTACCAACGGCATTAAGTCGCGGCCCTATAATAAAACCTACAGTTTCTTCGTTAATCGTGTCATTATAACCAGCTTGGTTAAGTAATGCTTTAATTTGAATCGGGCAGCTTTGATTTAAAAATGATAAACCTTGTTTTACTATAGAGCGGTTTTCATCTGTCATTGACACTAAATCTGCTATAGTACCAATCGCAGCTAAACTTACAAAATAATTAGGAGGATTGTCTAATAAAACTTGAGACAGTTTGTAAGCTACACCAGCACCACATAAAAAGTGAAATGGGTATTCATACTCTGGATGCATTGGATGTACGATGGCATACGCTTCAGGCAAAGTATGTCCAATTTCATGATGATCAGTTACTATGACATCAACTCCTAGCTTTTGTACCATTTCAATCTCTTTATGACCTTGTATGCCATTATCGACAGTTATGATGAGAGACACGCCTTCATCATATGCATTTCTAAATGCAAGTTCATTAGGACCATAACCTTCTGAAAATCGATTAGGAATATACCAACCCACTTCAGCCCCTAATGTCTGCAATGTTTTAACTAATATAGTTGTAGAAGTGACACCATCGGCATCATAATCACCATATACCAATATACGCTCATTTTTATCAATTGCTTCATTGATTCGAGTCACCGCTTTTTCCATATCACTTAATAGCCATGGATCGTGGTTAATGATAGTTTCATCTAATAAGGCTTTAATTGACTCATCATCAGTTATCGATTTACTTTCAAGCAGTTTTTTTATAATCGGTGTTAATTGATATTTTTTTATTAAAGTTTCATTTATGTATTCTGTTGGAGGTTCATAGAGCCAGTTATATTTAGATTTAATCATGTAATTATCCTCCCTTTTTCCAAAAGCCATTATACCGAAAATTCAACTAAATAAAAAGTAAACAACGTTTAGTTGATAAAACTATTAATGATACTAGAAAAAGAGTAGAACATTGAATGCAATGTCCTACTCCCTAATAATTTATACTAAAATCTTTTCATCATTTGATTTTTTCTCTTTGTATACCGTTAATTTACCGTTATCTGCTTTTTTAAGTTGTCGTTTCTTCATTATACCCCATAAAGGAACAGCGATAAATACTGAAGAGAATACACCAGATACTAATCCAATTAATAATGCTAATGAGAAATTGAATAAGCTTGATGCCCCAAATATTAAAATCGCAACTACGACAACAATTACCGTTAAAACAGTATTAACGGAACGAGTCATTGTTTGACGAATAGAGCGATTAACGATGTAATCGATTTGCTCTGGTTTAGTAATGACTTTAATTTTATGCAGATTTTCCCTTACACGGTCAAATGTTACAATCGTATCATTAATTGAATAACCTACGATAGTTAGTACTGCTGCAATAAATGTAATATCAACTTCCAAACGAAGTAAGCTGAATAATGCAACAATCATAAAGACGTCATGCAGTAATGCTAATACTGATGATAGACCCATTCTCCATTCGAATCTTAGTGAAACATAGATAATAATACCTATTGCCGCATAGATAAGAGCCTTCATAGCGTTTTTAGCTAATTCTTGTCCAATCATTGGTGATACTGTATTTACAGTTGGTTTATGACCGTATTCATTGTTCACTTTTTTGTTAAGTTCTACAACTTCATTTTTAGATAAATCTTTCTTAAATTGCACAGTTGCTTGTTTATTGTCACTACCATTAATTTGAACTTGATCTGGAGTTAATCCCATGTCTTTCATCGTACGTTCAACTTTAGGTTGAGACAATTTTGTATCAGAGTCGATATCAACACGCGTACCTGCAGAGAAATCAATACCTAAGTTTAATTTGAATATACTTAAAATCACAATACCAACAATCAAAATCAGAATACTGAATCCGATTAATGGTTTGGCTAATTTAACAAAATTCCACTTTTCATATGAAGTTTTAAGATCATGAACATCTACACCTTCATTAATATCATGTCTATTTTTCTTACTAACTCCAAATAGCCAGAATTTCTTCTTAAAGTAATTAGATGATACAAGTAATGATAATAAACCTCTTGATAAAAATACTGCTGTTACAAATATCATAAGAATACCTAAAAGTAACATTGTCGCAAAACCTTTTACTGAACTTTCACCGAAGAAGAATAATACACCTGCAGCAATAACTGTAGTTAAGTTCGAGTCAAATATCGTTAAGAAAGAACTCTTGTTTGCTTTAGAGTAGGCTTGTTTTAACGTCCTACCAATTCGTAATTCATCTTTTATCCGTTCATACATAATTATGTTAGCATCGACAGCCATACCTACACCGAGTACGAGAGCTGCTAATCCTGGTAATGTAAGAACACCAGAAATGAAATTAAATGCTACTAATGTAAGATAAATATAAACAGTTAATGCGATGATAGCAACTAAACCAGGTAGTCTATAGAAACCGACCATAAATAGATATATAATTGCTACGCCTATCGCTGATGCAAATATTGTTTTATCAAGTGCATCTTGACCAAACTGTGCACCTACTGAATTAGAATAAATTTCTTTTAAATCAACAGGTAGTGAACCAGCATTCAGTAATTCTGCAATTTGTTTAGCTCTTTCCACACCTTGTTGACCATGAAATCCACCTGAAATTTCAACACTATCAGAATTAATAGGTTGATCTACTGATGCAGCTGAAACGTATTTACGTTTATCTTCAGGTTTTTCTAACTCTTTATGGTAGCTATCACCTTTTTTATAATCAAGCCATACTACCATCATATTTTCTTGTTTTTTCGAAATTTCTTCTGTTACTTTTTTAAATTTAGCACGATCTTTTAATTTAAATGTAACAGCTGGTTCATTAGTACCTTGCTTAAATTCTTGTTTAGCTGAACCTTGTACAATATCTTTACCAGTTAATTTAACTTTATCATTGGCATCACGAATAGTTAAATTAGCCTGAGAAGATAATATTTTACGTGCCTCATCAGGATCTTTTACACCTGCTAATTGAACTCTGATACGATCTGGATCCTCAACTTGAATGTGAGGCTCAGAAACACCTAGCACGTTAACACGGTTTTCCAAAGTTCTAGCAGTAGATTGCAAGGCTTTTTCATCGATTTTTTTATCCCCATCAAGTGGTTTAACTTGATAAAGAACTTCAAATCCACCTTGTAAATCTAGTCCGAGATTTACATTTTTAACTACATTCTTATATGTAAGCCCCATTCCGACAAACAAAACGGCTACAATTAGTATGAATGCAATTATCCTACTAAATTTCTTCACATGAACACCTCATTGTTTACTTATGTACTAAGAATAATCTTTTAACAAACCATGTGCAAGTTAATTAAAAATTACATAGTTATTACATGACCTATCTATATTAACATACTACATCTTTTAGTGAAATTAAGATTATTACACATATACATATAATATAAAAACTGTCAACATAGTATGAACTTTGTCGACAGTTTTAAATAAATAAATTTCATTTCCCCTTAACTTTAAGAAGGGTCTACTTGTTTAATTGCTGGTTTTTCGAAAGTCATTTCTGTTCCATGACCATTAACTGTGATAACAACTGTAGTTTCATCAACAGCTTTAACAGTTCCTTTCAAGCCACCAATAGTAGTAATACGTTGACCAGATTCGATTCGGCTAATCATTTCACGATGTTCTTTTGCACGTTTTTGTTGAGGTCGAATTAAAAAGAAATAAAATACTATAATTAAAATTATAGGTAAAATAAGTGCTGAAACGTTCATTATGTTGTCTCCTTATTAGAAATTTTTAGGGTTTTCTACATTAAGCCCATATTGTTCAAAGAATTCATCTTTAAAATCTAAAAGACGATCTTCTCGAATAGCTTGTCTAATATCTTCCATCAATTTTAGCAGAAAATGTAAATTATGAATAGTAGTAAGACGGATACCGAAAGTTTCTTCAGCTTTAATCAGATGTCTGATATAAGCACGTGAATAATTCTTACATGTGTAGCAATCACAATTTTCATCTAGTGGTTTAAAATCGTTTGCATATTTAGCATTCTTAATTACTAATCTTCCGTTTGAAGTCATACATGTACCATTTCTAGCAATACGCGTTGGTAATACACAATCAAACATATCCATGCCACGTATGCTACATTCAATTAATGCATCAGGGGAACCTACGCCCATTAAATAACGAGGTTTATCATCTGGCATATATTGCACTGTATGTTCAACCATTTCATACATAACTGGTTTAGGTTCGCCTACCGACAACCCACCAATAGCATATCCAGGAAAATCTAAAGCGACTAATTCCTTAGCACTTTGTTCTCTTAAATCTTTATATTCGCCACCTTGAATAATACCAAAGAGTGCTTGGTCCTCTGGGCGCTTATGTGCGTTTAAACAACGCTCAGCCCATCTCGTAGTGCGTTCAATTGAATCCTTAACATACTTATACTCAGAAGGCATAGGTGGACATTCATCGAAAGCCATCATTATATCTGAACCTAAGTCATTTTGTATTTCCATTGATTTCTCTGGACTTAAAAATAACTTCAATCCATTTGTATGGTGTCTAAACTCAACACCCTCTTCAGTTATCTTACGAAGATTACTCAAACTAAATACTTGGAAACCACCTGAATCAGTAAGAATAGGGCCATCCCAATTCATAAAATTATGTAGACCCCCAACTTGTTTGATAATATCATTTCCAGGTTGTAACCACAAATGATATGTATTTCCTAATATTATTTTCGCTTCTATTTGTCTTAATTCTTCAGGACTCATTGTTTTAACAGTTGCTTTTGTTCCTACTGGCATAAACATAGGCGTTTCAAAAGAACCGTGCGGTGTATGAACGATACCTAAACGTGCACCTGATTGTTTACAAGTCTTTATATGTTCATAAGTTACTGCTGGCATATTTAATACCTCTCATTCATTAAATAATTAACATCGCATCTCCAAAACTGAAAAATCTATATTCTAGTTTAACAGCTTCTTTATATGCGTTTAAAATGTTTTCTCGACTACTAAATGCTGATACAAGCATAACTAAAGTTGATTTAGGTAAATGGAAATTAGTAATTAAACCATCTATAGCTTTATATGTAAATCCTGGATATATAAAAATATCAGTCCATCCACTAACAGCTACAAATTCATTGTAATCACGACGAATAGTCTCTAGAGTCCTTGTTGAGGTTGTACCTACAGAAATGATTCTATGACCTTCTTTTTTTGTTTGATTTAATAAGTTAGCTGTTTCTTGGGTCATTTGATAATATTCACTATGCATTTCATGGTCATTAATATCTTCAACACTTACAGGTCTAAATGTTCCTAATCCAACATGCAATGTTATAAATGCAATATTTATACCTTTTGCTCTAATTTCATCTAAAAGTTCATCTGTAAAATGCAACCCTGCTGTTGGTGCTGCTGCAGAACCACTTTCTTTAGCGTAGACAGTTTGATAGCGGTCAGGATCATCTAATCGTTCTTTTATATATGGTGGTAAAGGCATTTCACCGAGTTCATTTAATCTTTCCTCAAGAATTCCCTCATAATGCAAACGCATGATACGTCCACCTTGATCCAATTCCTCTATACATTCAGCTATAATCTTACCCTCTCCGAAAGACAACTTATTCCCCACTTTAATTCGCTTTGCTGGTTTAAGTAAAACTTCCCAATCATTATTCTCAATTCGAGTAAGCATTAGCATTTCAACTTTTGCACCAGTCTCTTCTTTTAAACCAAATAATCGTGCAGGCATAACACGTGTATCATTTAAGACAAGTGTATCACCAGTTTCCAAGTAATTAATGACATCTTTAAAATGTTTATGTTCAATATTACCACTGTTTCTACCTAACACTAACAATCTACTTTGGTCTCTATCTTTTAAAGGGGTCTGAGCAATTAATGATTCAGGCAAGTCATAATCAAATTCCTCAACATTCATTTTTTATCCCTCATTTATTAAAATTTTTGAAATGTTCGTATGCAAATGCAGTAGCTTTTCTACCTCTAGGTGTACGTTCTATAAATCCTTTTTGAATTAAAAAAGGCTCGTAGACATCCTCAATTGTTATACGCTCCTCACCGATAGAAACAGCTATGGTATCAAGACCCACCGGACCACCATCATATTGATTAATGATGCATCTCATCATTTTATGATCAATGTAGTCTAAACCTTCTGCATCTACTTGAAGCAATTGTAAAGCTTGTTTAGTAGTCTCAATATAAATCTGTTCATCTTCATTGACTTGTTGAAAATCTCTAACGCGTTTCAATAAACGATTTGCGACTCGAGGCGTTCCTCGTGAACGTTTAGCTAACTCAGTTGCACTTTCATCATCAATTTTTGTGTTTAACACTTCTGCTGTTCGAATTATAATTTCTTTTAAATCATTCTCATTATAATATTCTAATCTCAAATGAACGCCAAATCTATCTCTTAGTGGACCAGTTAAGCTTCCAGCCCGTGTAGTCGCACCTACTAGCGTAAATGGAGGCAAATCTATTCTAATACTACGAGCCTCATCACCTTTTCCAATGATAATATCAATGAAGAAATCTTCCATCGCTGAATATAAAACTTCTTCAACTGTGCTGCTTAAACGATGAATTTCGTCAATGAATAGTACATCCCCAGGTTGCAAACCAGATAGTATTGCTGCTAAGTCACCTGGTCTATCTAATGATGGACCTGAGACAGTTCTTATATTAACGTTCATTTCATTAGCGATAATATTGGATAGTGTTGTTTTACCTAATCCTGGTGGTCCAAATAGAAGTACATGATCTAATGGCTCTTCACGTAGTTTAGCTGCTTTAATGAATACTTCTAAGTTGTTTTTTATTGATGATTGCCCAATATATTGTTTTAACATTGTTGGTCTAAGTGATAATTCAAAAGAAGTTTCTTCACTATGCAAAGCTTGATCAACCATTCTGTCATCCATAGTTTCTCCCCCCAGTTACATTAGTAGTTGTAAATAATATGATTTTTTTATAATTTAAGACACAAGTGTTTTTAGTCCTAGTTTTACTGCTTCATCAACAGAATCAAATGTTGATTTGTTGAGTACTTTTTCAACTTTAGAAATTTCTCGTTTTGAGTAACCTAAAGCCTCTAGGGCGAGTAATGCTTCTTTAACTAGGTTTTCGCTATTTGAATTTTCTTCATTCATACTTAAAAGTGTCTCAGTTGTTTCTCTTGTAATTTGAACTTTGCCTTTTAAATCTAGCACAATTTGACGTGCAGTTTTTTTACCAATACCTGGAAACTTAGTCAAATAAGCATCATTCTCATTTTCAATTGCCATTTTAACTTCATTTGGTGTACTAGTAGCTAAAATTGCTAATGCAGACTTTGGACCTATACCTGTAACTTTGATTAAACTTAAGAACATATCTTTTTCTTCTTCATTAATAAATCCATAAAGTAACTGAGCATCTTCTCTAACAATTAAAGATGTATAAATTACTAATTCTTTCTCCAAATATTTTTGAAATCGATAGGAATTTGGAGTCTGAATTTCATATCCAACCCCATTAATTGATTCAACAACTACATGCGTTGGAAATAATTGCGTCAATTTACCTCTAATATAAGCGTACATTCGTTACCTTCCTTACATACTCATACTTATTAATTCAACTTTAGAAACATGTTCAATATTTCTTAGTGCCTTTATAATTTCATCAATTGAAATGGTGGTATCTTTTGCGCTAAGTGATAATGTTATCGTAGCTTTCTCTTCCATTGGTACACTTTGATGTATAGTAAGAACAGATAATTGCAATTTAGAAACCGTATTAAGTACTTGTGCTAACATCCCTACAATATCATTAACATAAAGAATAAGCGTAAATTCACGATGATCTAACATTTTTTCATCTACAGGGAAGATTGTTTCTCTATATTTATAAAATGCACTACGTGAAAGATCAAATAATTTAACAGCTTCATAAATGGACAATTCCGGATTATTTTTTAAAGCATCTTTAATTTTTAATGTTTTTACCACTGATTCAGGCAAGACATCTTCACGTATCAAGTAAAACTTTTTATAATCATTGTTGTCCACTGTTAGCACTCCTATTCTACAAATTCAAATTCTCCACCTAAAATTCTAACGATGTCTCCATTACTACAGCCACGTTCTCTCAATGCATCATCAATACCCATTGAACGCATTTGTCTAGCAAACCTTCTTACTGCTGGGTCACTATTAAAGTCTGTCATTTTAAACATTCTCTCAATTGCATTACCACTTACTACATACGCACCATCGTCGTCTCTAGTGATAGTGAATTTATCTTGAGAAGGCGTGTGTTTATAAAGTACACGGTTAACACCTATTTCTTCATCGTTATCAACGCTAAAGTCAATATCTTTAACTTCATCTAATTTATCTGCTATAGCGTATAATAACTGTTCAATATTATCTCTTGTAATTGTAGAAACAGGAATAATCGTAACGCTATCATCTACTTGTTCCTTAAATAAAGTTAAATTATCTTGTGCATCGGGCATATCCATTTTATTAGCTACTACAATTTGAGGTCTATCCTCTAATCGTTGTTTATAATTTACTAATTCTTTATTTATAATTTGGTAATCATCAAATGGATCTCTACCTTCTGACCCACTCATATCTATCATATGAACAATCACTTTTGTACGTTCAACATGTCTTAAAAACTGATGTCCTAATCCAACACCATCTGAAGCGCCTTCAATTAAACCTGGTAAATCGGCCATAACAAAACTTCTATTGTCGGGTGTTGAAACGACACCTAAATTTGGCTTAATTGTAGTAAAATGATACGCACCAATCTTAGGTTTAGCTTTTGAAACTATTGACAATAATGTTGATTTACCAACACTAGGGAATCCAACTAATCCAACATCTGCTAATAATTTAAGCTCTAATGTTACATCTAATTCTTCACCTGGCTCACCATTTTCACTAAAGTCTGGTGCTGGGTTTCTAGGTGTAGCAAAACGAGAATTACCTCGTCCACCTCGTCCACCACGAGCTACGACAGCACGTTGGCCATCTTCAACAAGGTCAGCTAATACTTCATCAGTTTCCACACTTTTGATTATTGTACCAGGAGGTACTTTTAACACTAAATCGTCTGCACCTCTACCATGCATATTACTACTTTGCCCATTTTCGCCCTTTTTAGCTTTAAAATGACGTTGGTATCTAAAGTCTAATAATGTTCTTAATCCCTCATCTACTTCAAAAACAACTGATGCGCCCTTACCACCGTCGCCACCAGCTGGTCCTCCAAATGGTACATATTTCTCTCTTCTATAGGCAGTGATACCATTACCACCATCACCAGCTTTAAGAGATATTGTAACTTGATCGACAAACATATATCTCACCTCTTTTACGATTTGTTCTTTAATGACAACATTATATCATTATCCATTAAAGCATGAAAAATTAACACTATAAAGTTACACTTTTGTATTAAAACAAAATAAAACACCAGAAGCATTCACTTCTGGTGTTAACTAGACAAAAATTATTCAGCTACTGCGTATACAGAAACTTGTTTTTTGTCGCGACCTTTACGTTCGAAACGAACAACGCCGTCGATTTTAGCGAATAATGTATCATCGCCACCACGACCTACATTTTCACCAGGATAAATTTTTGTACCACGTTGACGGTATAAAATAGAACCGCCTGTAACGTATTGACCATCAGCACGTTTAGCACCTAAACGTTTTGATTCTGAGTCACGACCGTTTTTAGTAGAACTTACCCCTTTTTTAGATGCGAAGAACTGTAAGTTTAATTTTAACATCGGGATACACCTCACTTGTAATTTAATCTGATATTTTCATTATATTCATCTTCAATCGTTTGTAAAGAAACTAACATTGCTTGAAGAATTAATTGCGCTTGTTCATTGTTTGTATCTACACTTCTAATATGAAAATGACCTCCATCATCCTCATAGTCAATGTCTGGTTTCTCAGAAGTTAAACCTAGAATTGCATTAACGCTTCCAAATAAAACCGCTGAAGCACCTGCACAAACAATGTCATGTCCATATTCACCATGATTAGCATGACCATCCATAATAACGTCTGTTACTTTTCCACTATCATTAATAGTGATGTCAATTGTAATCATAAATTAAGCCTTGATTTTATCAATAGTTAATTTAGTATATGGTTGACGATGGCCTTTTTTACGTTTAGAGTCTTTACGACGTTTATACGTAAATACAGTGATTTTTTTACCGCGACCCTGTTTGTTAACTGTAGCAGTAACAGTAGCACCTTCAACAGTTGGGGCACCAACTTTAACTGAATCGCCACCTACAAATAATACTTTATCAAATGTGAATGAGTCACCTTCATTAACATCTAATTTTTCAACGAAGATTTCTTGACCTTCTTCTACTTTAATTTGTTTACCGCCTGTTTCGATAATAGCAAACATACTTTGCACCTCCTATATTAATAAGTCACGCCATATATAGGTGACATAAAAAAATGTTCTTAAACCTATATTTGAGCGGTTGTATGTAGCTATAAAACTACTCAACTATTGCATCTTACCATTACTAAATACCGGTGTCAATCTTGTATATGAGTTTTTTTCATAAATTTTATAAAAGCTGGGAAAAGTATAATAAGTAAAATGACATTTAATATAATAGTTGGAATCATTCTTAATAAAGTGAAATTGATTATATCAATATTAGCGAATCCAATCACACCATAAATAATTGCTACGTAAATTTCGAAAACAATAATACTAATAATACTCAAAATACAAATCATTGTATAGTCTCGATAAAAAACTTTGAGAAATTTATCAAATATAACGACAAGTGCTAAGTAACCAAACATATATAATCCATAGACACTGCCGACATATATATCAGTTACGATTCCAAACAGAATTGCGAATATTAATCCGATTCCAAAGCCACGATAAATCGTTATCAACAATATATACAACAAAATTAAATGAGGAATAAAATTAAACTCGAAATGACCAAAATGCATTGGGATTAGAAGTCCAATGATACTGTCAATGTAAAACAGTACTACACCAACGATTAAGTACAAAAATACTCTCATCAATTGTCCCTGCTTTCATCGGAAGCATTGTCAGGATCTTTTTTGGCGATATATATATGGCTAATATCGGATAAATTAGCGCCTGTTTTAACTCTAACTTCTTTTGCTAATCCGTACTCATCATTTTCAACTTTGGTCACTTCACCTATGTATAAATCACTTGGTAATTGATCGGCTAACCCACTAGTTACGACCTTATCGCCTTTTGAAATCTTATTTTTATTATTGATATTGCCAATGATTAGTTCTTGATTCTTTTTATCATAGTGATCGATTAAACCAAATACATTTTTAGAATCGTGTTGAATGTTAACAGACAATTTACCTGTTCTAGTGTTAGTAGATAATAAGTCTACTTGTGCTGAAAATTGGTTAACTTTCGTTACTCTTCCAACTAAACCTTCAGCTGTCATTACAGCCATATTTGATTTAACACCGTCTTTATTTCCTTTATCAATGATTACTGTATTCATCCATTGATCAGCATTTCTAGCGATTACAGCACCAGAAATTGGATCATATTTAGAAATATCAGTCATATCTAATTCTTTTTTTAAATCTTTATTTTCCGCTTCTAACTTTTCATTTTTAGCCTCTAGTTGTTTTATTTTCTTGTTGTCAGTTGTTTTATTTGAGCTAAAAAGATTATTTATCGCTCCAGTAACAAAATTGACAGGATAGCTCACGACTCTTTGCCCAAGAGAAACAGAATCCCCCACATATTGTTCAGGAGGTGATTGTGTATGTGACCTTAAGGACAAACCAATCAGTGCAATAAAAATTATAACAGCACAAAAAACAACAATTAATTTGTTATTTTTAAAAAACTTTTGCACTCATAACACCTCTACAAATTCTAATTTAAATCATCCTTTATTATTTTATATTACTCGTTGTTTGAAATAAAGCACTAAGTTCATTCTATATCAACATCTTTGAATAAAAAAGAGATTAGATAGCACGACTATTTCGCAATGCGTAAAATAGTTAGTGGTACCTAATCTTAATAAACTCAGTATGAACTCAATTTAGTTATATATCTTTATCCTTTTTATCATCGTCACTATAAAGTTTTTCATCTTTTCTCCATTTAGCGAAAAGATTTTGTGCTTTAGCTTGTTCATTTGCTTGTTTTTCTTTAGATTGTTCAGACATGTATCACACCAACCTTTGAAATATAGTTTATAACTTAACCATAACGTAGAAAATAAACTAGTTCAATTATGAAAACTTAATTAATATGCATCAAAAGGCTTTAATTCAATATATTGACCAAGTGCATTCAAATCTTGTTCCATTTCTATTTCAGTTCGATATACTTTTATCTGATCACTACCAAATTTATAAATAATGAATTCGTCATTACGTTGTCCAGCAATGTAATTTTCATTATATCCCATTCTTCCTAAGCCTGATACCGCCATAAACTCTTTCTTATCTATGTATTTAAATACATTTCTTGTTTGACTTGCCGGGATATTTTGTAAAATATCATTATCCTCAAGCACATAACGCTTACCATTTGTTGATATGTTATGAGGACGATCTAAATTGTTTGGTAAGTTATTCAACTGCTCATTGTTTATAGAATGATTAATCGGATTCCAATCTTGATCTCTTAGAAATGGTGCATATTTTAATGCAAAATATATAATACAAATAATAGCTATAACTGCAATGGTATTTTTTATAATACTAAGAAAAAACCGCATTAAATACCCTCCAATAGTAATCTTTATTATTATAATAGAACAATATAATATCAACATCAGTCTTTAGCATGATAATGGTATGTACTAAAGTATGATTCCAAATTAATCATGGATGCTTTATAATAAGATTATATTATCGTTTATGGATATTCATGAGGAGTGTTGATAATGAGTATTGTGAGTATCATTTTAATTGCATTACTTGTGATATTGTTATTTAGAGTTGGGTTTGCAATTCTTAGATTTATAATATCTGCAGCCTTAATATTATTAGGATTATATTTAGGATATCAAGGCATACTTTGGATTATGGAAAATTTCCAAGTACTATCAGCCTATATTCAATAAATTATTAAACTAGCCATGTCTCAATTTTGTAGGATTGATATTGCAATGGCTAGTTTTATTTTTTAAATGTATGTGTCAGATAGTTAAATAATTTATATACACCTGATAATAATAGTCCCCATATTACCCCTGTAATTAACGAGGCAAAAATTAATGATGCTATATTAATATTTTGACCGCTAATTAGTACACCTATCACAGTAAATATGACAATTCCTATCATAGATAAAACAATTGTCGTGAACATTTCCTTGAGTCCAATCGTATGTTCTTTGATTGTCAGTCTAAGAACATAAACTACTGGTATCAAAATCCCTATTATTAAAAATAATGTCATAATGCACCTCTATAAAATTTTTCAACCATAATTATACAGGATTACTAATATTTTAAACAAATGATACCATTAATTTCTCAAGTCAAAGTAACCTTCTTCTACTAAACTAGCATATTTTTGATCACCAATAATTATATGATCAAGGACTTGAATTCCTAGTAATTCACCACATTCCTTTAACCTAATTGTTGTTTCTATATCTTCTTTAGAAGGTGTGACATCGCCAGAAGGATGATTATGCAAAACTATAATCGCATTACTAGATGCTCTAATAGCTGCTTTGAAAACTTCGCGTGGATGTATTACTGAAGAATTCAATGTCCCTTTGTAAATCGTTTCTTCTTTTATCACAATATTTTTAGAGTTTAATAGAAGTACTACAAAATGTTCTTGAGTCAAATCTTTCATTTTTGACATCATAATATTAGATACATCACTTGGTGATGTTATTTTAATTTTTTCATTAAAATCTCTAGCATACATTCTTTCACCTAATTCAAAAGCAGCTTTAAGGATAACTGCTTTATAGAGTCCAATTCCTTTAATTGTTGTTAAATCATTAATTGATAAATGTTTTAGTTCTTTCAAACCATTAAAGCTAATCAGTAATTCATTAGCAATATCTAAACTTGAAAATCCGTGTCTTCCTGTATTTATAAGAATTGCTAATAACTCACTATTGGATAAACTTTTTGCTCCATTGTGAATAAGACGCTCTCTAGGTAATTCAGACTTTGCCATACTTTTAATTCTCAAACTAGATCAACCTTTCTAAATGTATAATAGCGTGTTCTGGTATAAATAATTTGTCATTATAAAACCAATAAACATGAATGGTACAAATGGAATATAAGTTTGCTGTTTCATTATTAATAAAATTGAAGAAACTATAATAGCGATTAAAAGCGTATAAAGGAGAAATATCAAATAAAAGTGATATGGAAAAAAACAAGATAAGATACTTAAAAGTAATATATCACCATATCCTATTTGTCTTGGAAAAAGAAAATAGTATAGATGAAATATTAAAGTGAAGAATATAAAGGTTGAAAAATAAATCATCGTGATTTTTGCACATACAATAGTATATAGAATTATCATGACTATATTAATTGTTAATGTTTGAAGGTCATATAATGCCATTGTAAGAAGGAATAAATAAGTAGTAATAAACAGAGAGAAGTGTACATTAGTATCAAAATTAATTATTAAAGGGATAATTAAGAAGGCAAAGCATTCTCCAAAAATATAATGACGTTTTAACTTTTGATTACAACAATGAGATTTTCCTTTTAAAATAAAAAAGCTAAATATAGGTACTAATTCGAACCAACCTAATTTACGACCGCAATGATCACACTTGGAACGCCTAACCAGATAATTCAAATTCAAACTGTTAGTATTGGTAAGATGGTATAAAAAACTAAACAAAACACTACAAACATAAGATATTAAAAACACTAGCATCACCTAAATTAATTATAACTATTTAATCTTGAAAGTAAATGAGTTGTATCATTTATTTTATAAATAAATAATAGTATTTAATAAAAATGTTAATCTCATTATCAATAACTAAAATTTAGTGATAAACAAATATCCCCGAGTCACATAGGTATAAAGTTAGCCTAAATGACTTGAGGATATACTATTTCAAATTTAAAATTCAGTTTTACTTTTTACTTCACTTATAAAATATAAACTACCTGTAATTAATAACCCATTGCCATCATAATTGTTTATAAAAGAAACATAATCATCAATAAATTCAATATGCTCTAAATTTACTTGTTCTGACAACTCATCTTTAGTCAATGCTTTAGGGAAGTCGAATTCAGTGAAATATAGGTGATTTGAGATCTCTTCTAGTTTATTAAGCATGCCATGCACTGGTTTACCTTTTATCGCCGAGAAAAGAACGTCCATTTTTTCGTTATCGTAATAATTCTTAATCGTATCAATTAAAGCTTCAATACTTTCGTTATTGTGGGCTCCATCTATAATGATTAATGGATTCTCTTTTACTTGTTCAATACGACCAGTCCAACTAACACTCTCAATAGCATCAATCATCTTATTAAAATCTAACGTAATAATTTCTTGTTCATATAGCTCAATCAATGCAGTAATTGCAAGCGCTGCATTTTCTTTTTGATGTTCACCAAGCATGTTTAAAATAATTGTTTCTAGCTCATAGTCCTTATAACGATAAGTAAATTCATCGTCTTGTGAAACAACCACAATCTCACGGTCTAATTCAATTGGTTTAGCCTCACTACTTTCAGCTAGGTCTCTAATATATTTTAATGCTTCCTCGTTTTTAACAGCATAAATCACAGGTATATTAGGTTTAATAATGGCACCTTTGTCTTTTGCAATATCTAAATAAGTGTTACCTAAAATATCAGTATGATCTAATCCAATACTTGTAAGTACTGAGAGAATTGGGTTAAACACATTAGTGGAGTCATTTTTTATACCTAACCCCGCTTCAACTACAACAAAATCAACTGGGTGAATTTGTCCAAAGTATACAAACATCATTGTTGTAATGATTTCAAACTCAGTAGCACCACCTAGTTCAGTTTCCTGCTCTAAGACTTCACTAATTGGTTTAACTATTTCGACTAATTCAACAATCTCGTCATTTGTAATTGGAAGTCCATTTAGACTAATTCTTTCATTAAAAGTTTCAATAAATGGAGAAGTAAACGTTCCTACCTCATAACCATTTTCCACTAAAGCGGCTCTAATATAAGCTACAGTTGAGCCTTTACCATTTGTACCACCAACATGTATGCCTCTAATATTTAATTGAGGGTTATTCAAACGATCTAGCATCCACTCCATACGTTTTACACCAGGTTTGATACCAAATTTAGTTCTCTCATGTATCCAATACAAACTCTCTAGGTAATTCATTGGCGATTCTCCTATGCTTTTAATTGTTCAATTCTGTTTTTCACACCATCATATTTTTCTTGATAACGTTGTTGTTTTTCTTTTTCTTCGTTGATAACTTTTTCAGGCGCTTTATTAACAAAATTTTCATTAGATAATTTTTTATCAACACGATCAAGTTCTTTTTGTAATTTATCTAATTCTTTTTCTAAGCGTGCAATTTCTTTATCCATATCAATTAAACCTTCTAAAGGTAATACAACTTTACCAGCGATTACCACTGCAGTCATTGCTTTTTCAGGAATATCAATATGTGTATCAATCGTTAAATCACTAGGATTACAGAATTTATGAATATAATCTTCATTTTCAATTAGTGTTGCTTTAATATTTTCATCTTTGGCTTGAATGTAAATAGGTATAGCTTTAGAAAGTGGCGTATTTACTTCAACACGAGATTGTCTTACAGATTTGATAATTTCAACTAATTGTTGCATCGTTTGCTTACTTTCTTCAAATACAAGCTCTTCCCTAACCGTTGGCCATGATGCTTTTACAATTGTTTCTCCTTCATGTGGAAGACTTTGCCATATCTTCTCAGTAACAAAAGGCATAAATGGATGTAACATTCTCATAATTTGATCTAGTGTATAACTTAAAACAGACCGTGTCGTTTGTTTTTGTGCTTCATCTTCACCGTTCATTGGTATTTTACTCATTTCAATATACCAATCACAGAACTCGTCCCAAATGAAATTATATAGCGCACGACCAACTTCACCAAACTCATACTTTTCACTTAAATTAGTAACTGTTTCAATCGTCTCATTCAAACGAGTTAAGATCCATTTATCCGCTAAAGAAAGGTTTCCAGTTAAATCGATATCCTCAAATTTAAATTCATCACCTATATTCATTAAGCTAAAACGCGCACCGTTCCATATTTTATTAATGAAATTCCAAACAGACTCTACTTTCTCAGTAGAATAACGTAAGTCATGACCAGGTGATGATCCTGTTGCCAAGAAATATCTTAAGCTATCTGCTCCATATTCTTCAATTACATCCATAGGATCTACACCATTACCTAAAGATTTACTCATTTTCCGACCGTCTTCAGATCGAACTAAACCATGAAGTAAAACATCATTGAATGGTCTTCTGTCAGTGAATTCAAGACCTTGGAATATCATTCTTGCAACCCAGAAGAAAATAATGTCATATCCAGTAACAAGTGCATTAGTTGGATAGTAACGTTTAAAATCATCTGCATCAATATTCGGCCAACCTAAAGTTGAAAATGGCCACAATGCACTAGAGAACCAAGTATCTAGAACATCTTCATCTTGCACCCAATTATCAATATCTTTAGGCGCTTCTTCACCAACATAAATTTCACCAGTTTCTTTATGGTACCAAGCAGGTATTTGATGACCCCACCATAATTGTCTAGAAATTGTCCAGTCTCTAATTTCTTCCATCCAACGATTGAAAGTGTTCTCAAAACGTGGTGGATAAAAATCGATGCGATCATCTGTTTTTTGATTATCAAGTGAACGTTGCGCTAACGGTTTCATTTTTACAAACCATTGCGTTGATAAGTATGGTTCAACAACAGCACCTGAGCGTTCAGAATGACCAACTGAATGAACATGTTCTTCAATCTTAATGACTAGATCTTGCGCTTTTAAATCTTCAACTAATTGTTTACGACATTCAAATCGATCTAATCCAGCATATTTATCAGCTTTATCGTTCATTTTACCATTTTCATCCATGACAATAATGTTCTCTAAACTATGTCGTTGACCAATCTCAAAATCATTTGGATCATGTGCAGGCGTTACCTTCATAGCACCACTACCAAAATCAATATCAACATACTCATCAGCTAATATCGGTAACTCTCGACCAACAATTGGTAATATAACTTTCTTACCAATTACATCTTTGTAGCGATCATCATTAGGATTAACAACTATGGCAGTATCTCCTAACATTGTCTCAGGTCTTGTTGTCGCAATTTCAATATAGCCATCACCATCAGCGTAAGGATATTTAAAATGATAGAAATGACCTTGCACATCCTCATGAATTACTTCAATATCTGATAAAGCCGTTCTAGCTTCAGGATCCCAGTTAATAATACGTTCACCACGATAAATTATGCCTTTATTGTATAAGTCAACGAAGACTTTTCTTACTGCCTTACTTAACCCATCATCTAGAGTAAAACGCTCTCTGCTATAATCTAGCCCCAAACCTAATTTAGCCCATTGTTGGCGTATAAATGACGCATATTCTTCTTTCCATGACCAAGCGTGTTCTAGGAACTTCTCGCGTCCGATATCATGACGAGAAATACCTTGTTCTTTTAATTTAGCATCTACCTTTGCTTGAGTAGCAATACCTGCATGGTCCATACCAGGTAGATATAGTGTGTCATACCCTTGCATACGTTTCATACGCGTAATAATATCTTGTAAAGTTGTATCCCATGCATGTCCAAGGTGTAATTTTCCTGTCACATTGGGTGGTGGAATTACAATTGTATATGTCTCTTTTGACTTGTCTTCTGAGGGTTTGAAATAATCATTCTTTACCCATTCTTCATAACGCCCAGCCTCAACTTCGCGTGGATTATACTTAGGCTCCATATTCATCGATTAAAACCTCCTAATAATTAAAAAAACATCCTCCTAAATAATATAGGACGGATGTTCCGTGGTACCACCTAAATTCAAGTATAAATTAATATACTTGCACTTAATTTGATTAACGCTCAAACACGCTTTTATCTACTAATTAATGGTTCAATAAAAGTTCAAGTGGGCTACCTTCAGATTGAATGTTATACATATTTACACCAACCATATGCTCTCTGTGCTATCATTCAAACTTACTCTTCCCAATAATATATTTCATTACTTAATTATAGTATAATGGAAATCGTGATAAGTCAATCTCTTGGAGGTATATTTATGAATGAATGTGCATTTAGCACAAAAGACCCGACTTACTTAGATTATCATGACAATGTTTGGGGTCAACCTATATATGATAGCAAAGCCCTATTTAAACTAATGGCTTTAGAATCTCAACATGCTGGATTATCTTGGCTAACCATTTTAAAAAAGAAACAATCTTACGAACAGGCATTTTACAACTTTGAGCCAAGCAAAATTGCTCAGATGTCTACGAAAGATATAGATGATTTAATGGAATTTCCTAACATTGTTCATAATCGTAAAAAGTTAGAAGCGATTGTATCACAAGCACAAGGTTATTTTGAAATAGAAAAGGACTTTGGTAGTTTTAGTAATTTCCTTTGGTCATATGTTAATCATCAACCTATAGATTTGAACTATACAACTGCCTCAGAAAGAATTACAGTTGACGATCGTGCTAAACAATTATCTAAAGACTTAAAAAAATATGGTTTTAAATTTTTAGGACCAGTAACTGTTTTTTCATTTTTAGAAGCGGCAGGTCTATATGATGCCCATTTGAAAGGATGCCCATCTAAACCTTCTTAAAATTAATATAGGTTGTGTCATAGAGTGCAATTTAAGAAATGAGTCGAATAGTTATTGTACGTAGAAGGTTTTATCAATCCTCTCTTATTTCAAGTATACTAACGCTTAAACTTTACATGACACAACCTATCTTTTTTGATGAAATTTTGATATACCACCACGTAAGAAAAAGCCAATGACAGGCGCTACTACAAATAAAATAAAAAAGATTCTAAATATGTGGAAACTAGAAATCATAGCCACATCTGCCCCAGTTGCCATAGCAACTAAAACAATTTGACTCATACCTCCTGGCGCTCCGCCTAAAAACAACTCATTAATATTATTATTTGTAAATATGTGCACAATATATACCATGATAAATGATCCAATAATTAGAAAGACATTTTGATAAATGATTGCAACGGCAATTCGACCTTTTAAATCGGAAAGTAAATTGGCAATCTGCAATCCAATTCTAATCATATAAATCACTTGTGCAGTAGCAAGAATATAATTATCTAATGTAAATGTGTGATGTGTAGTTAAATTCCATATTACTAACACGACAATAGGGGCCAATAATTGCTTAGTAGGAAAATTAATTTTAGCCATAAGGCTATAAATGATTGCAATACAACACATTAATATTATTATTTGTGATAAGTTTAGTACTTCCGTTAATGGAGGTGATTTAATAGAAGTTGTTTCATTTCCACCATCACTACTAAAGAAATAAGAAATTAAGGGTACTAATATCACGACGAATATAACGCGAGACGTTTGAGTTAAACTCACTACGAGAATATTTGCCTTTTTATTTTCCTCTGCCATAATTAGCATTTGACTTAAAGCACCTGGAATGACACTTAATATAGCTGTCTCAGTGTTTACTCTTGCTATTTTTTTGAAAAAGAAGGCGATCAATAGAGATAAAACTAATAGTAATAGTGTAATAACAACAATTATCAACCAATCATTTTTAATATCATGCAACACTTCAGACGTAAATGTTGATCCAATTTGCACCCCTAATAGAATCAATCCAATTTGACTAAGCCAGAATGGCCATTTAACCTCTAATTTAAATACTTTAATGACGATTATCGATGCAATAATCGGACCGAACATAAATGGTAAAAGAACGTGCGCAACATGTAATAACAAACTTATAACAATAGCAGTCACTAATAGAATAAAGTTATTGGTCCATACATTTTTCATTATGTAGCCACTTCTTTCATTAAAAATGAGGTTAAGACGTCATCTAGTTGAAAGTCCTAACCTCATTTTATTTCATAACATTATACAATACGACTTAAAGCAGTATCAAATGCTTGGATTGTTTTTTCAATGTCTTCTTTACTATGTGCTGTAGATAAGAATGTTCCCTCAAATTGAGAAGGTGGTAGGAATACACCTTCTTTAGCCATTTCACGATACATTTGACTGAACAATTCTAAATTACTTTTATTTGCTTCTTCAAAGTTAGTTACTGGTCCTTCATTTAAGAAATATCCAATCATAGAACCAGCTCGATTAATAGTAATTGGGACATTATGTTTGCTAAATACTTTTTTTAGTCCTTCTTCTAAGATATCACCTAATTCTTGGAAATACTCATAAGATTCAGGTGTTAATTGACTTAGAGTTTCGTAACCACTCGTCATTGCTAATGGGTTCCCGGATAATGTTCCAGCTTGATAAATATTTCCAACTGGAGCAACTTTGTCCATAATCTCTTTTCTACCGCCAAACGCACCTACTGGTAATCCACCACCAATAACTTTACCTAAACATGTAAGATCTGGTGTTACACCAAAGTAACCTTGCGCACAATTGTACCCTACTCGGAAACCTGTCATTACTTCATCAAATATTAATAGCGCCCCATAGTCATTTGTAATCTCACGTAACCCTTGTAGGAATCCATCTTTAGGAGGTACAACGCCCATATTACCAGCAACTGGTTCTACGATAATTCCAGCGATATCATCTCCATAATTTTCGAAAGCAATTTTAATTGCTTCTAAATCATTATACGGAACTGTAATCGTATTCTTAGCAGTACCTTCTGGGACACCAGGTGAGTCTGGTAATCCTAGTGTTGCAACACCAGAACCCGCTTTAATTAATAAAGAATCACTATGACCGTGATAGCATCCTTCAAATTTAATAATCTTATTTCTTCCAGTATAACCACGAGCCAATCTTAACGCTGCTAACGTTGCCTCAGTTCCTGATGAAACCATACGCACTTTTTCAATTGATGGTACGCGTTCGATTACTAATTCTGCAAGTTTGTTTTCTTCTAAGGTAGATGCTCCGAAGCTTGTTCCTCTATTAACAGCCTCATGTAGTTTTTTTATAACTTGTTCGTTTTTATGACCTAGAATTAAAGGTCCCCAGCTTAATACATAGTCAATATACTCGTTACCATCGATATCATAAATTCTTGATCCTTTTGCATGATCCATAAAAATCGCTGGTGTATCTACTGATTTAAATGCTCTTACAGGACTATTAACGCCACCTGGCATTAAATTTTCAGCAATTTTCATCGCTTCAATCGATTTCTCGTAACCCATATCAAAATCCTCCTAAAATTAATTATTTATCTAAGTAATGGCAAATATCTTTCGCAAAGTAAGTAATAATCATATCTGCACCTGCACGTTTCATTGAAACCATTTGTTCCATAACAACACGTTCTTCATCTATCCAACCATTTTGTGCTGCTGCTTTTGTCATTGCATACTCACCACTTACGTTATAAGCAATAACAGGAATATTTGTATTGTTTTTAACGTCTCTTACAATATCTAAATAACTTAGCGCAGGTTTTACTATCATCATATCAGCGCCCTCTTTTAAGTCACTTTCAAGTTCACGAAATGCTTCTAAGCGATTCGCTGGGTCCATTTGGTAAGTCTTTCTGTCACCAAAAGAAGGTGCAGAATCAGCCGCATCTCTAAATGGACCAAAGAAACTTGATGCATATTTGATACCATAACTCATAATTGGAATATTGTAATAGCCGGCATTATCTAGACCTTTACGAATTTCTGCAACAAAACCGTCCATCATATTACTTGGTGCGATAATGTCTGCTCCCGCTTCAACTTGTGAGATAGCTGTTTTAACAAGTAAAGGTAATGATTTATCATTATCTACATCATGAGTGTGATCATCAATAACACCACAATGTCCATGATCTGTATATTCACATAAACATGTATCTGCTACAATTAATAAATCTTTATGCAATTCTTTAGCCTTTCGTGTTGCTTCTTGGATAATACCATTATGATCATATGCACCAGAACCTACGTCATCTTTAGCATTTGGTACACCAAAGAACATGATTGCTCTAATACCTAGTTCATATGCCTCATTTATTTCATCATCTAATAAATTCAAGCTTATTTGGTAAACGCCTGGAAGTGATTTAATCTCACTTTTTACGTTATCTTTTTCAACTACGAATATTGGATAAATTAAATCTTCTTTTCTAACATGGTTTTCTCTAACTAAATTACGCATTGACTCTGATGAGCGTAATCGTCTATGTCTATCAAATTTCATTATTATACCAACTTTCAATAATTTTATTTATAAGTGATTCCGAAGTTTGTTTATCAGCTATTAATGGCTTGAGACCGTTCTTTCGTAATGTGTTAGCAGTTTGGGCCCCAATAGCAACATACTTATCAAAACCACAAGGAACGTCATGCTTTATATATGCATTTACTGCAGAAGAACTTGAAAATGTTAACGCATGAACTTTGTGATGTTCTATCAATTGAATGACTTCTCTAATATTCCTATCATTAGGAATAGGTTTATATAAATCGATTTTAGTCACTATATTGTTTTGTGCTAATGTATGTTGGAGTTTGGGACGCGCTTCAGCACTACTCGGTATGAGAATGCTTTGTTGATCCTTTTTAAACTGATTCAAAAATCCTTCTTGAGAGTAGTCATTAGGTATAAAATCAACATTAATTTTAAGCGCTTCACAAAGTTCGGCAGTTTTCTGTCCAATGACAGCCACATATTTAACATCTAATTGATTTAAATATTTATAAAATATGCGAACCGCATTTTTAGAAGAAAAAATAATCCAGTCATATTTATGATGCAAAACTTGAGTATCAAATTCAAGTGATTGAATTTCTATAAATGGCTTATGCATTATTTCCACTAAATCACTATTAAATTCACTCGATTGCGTCATAACTACAACTGGTTTCATATTTCATTACACCTCAATAATCTGGTTTAATGCGCTTGCTCTTCATTTAGTTTTTTGATTATTTCATAAGCACCCTGTTCTTTTAAAACACGGCTGACTGCTTCACCTAAATCAACAGGATTTTTACCAACTTCTGTGTGCTCATATCTCTTTGTACCGTCTGGAGTCATAATTAACCCAGTAAATTCAATTTCACCATTTTCCTTATTAGTTGCATACCCTCCAATAGGTACTTGACAACTACCATCCATAGCTGAAAGGAATGTTCTTTCAGCTGTAACACAATTCGCTACTGCTTGATTATGAACTTTACTTAATAATTCCAATAGTTCGACATCATCACTACGACACTCTATACCTAATGCACCTTGTCCAATAGCTGGTAATAAAATATCTTTGTCCAGATAAGTCGTTACAATATCATCTGACCAACCCATACGTCTAAGTCCTGCAGCAGCTAAAATAATTGCATCATAATCTTCTATTTCTAATTTTTTAAGTCGAGTGTCAATATTTCCTCTTATCCATTTAATTTCTAAGTTTGGATATTTAGATAAAATTTGAGCACCACGTCTTAATGAACTCGTACCAATAATACTACCATCCGGTAATTCATTTAAAGGTATATGATTTTTAGAAATATAAGCATCAAATGGAACTTCTCTATCAGGTATGCAACCTAGTGTTAAACCTTCAGGAATGATACTTGGTACATCTTTAAGTGAGTGTATTGCCATGTCAATTTCTTTGTCAAAAAGTTCTTGTTGGATTTCTTTGACAAATAGTCCTTTACCGCCCACTTTAGATAATTGTTTATTTACGATGCGGTCACCTTTAGTGACAATCTCCTTAATTTCTATTTCAAGTGTTGGATCCACCGCTTTTAACTTATCTATAAATTGTTGACTCTGAGTTAAGGCAAGCTTACTTCTACGTGAGCCTACAACCAATTTGCGCATAATTGTTGCCTCCTAATGACATTTGAAAATTCAAGTGAAATGTGTTGTAAAAAATAGATTAATCATGCATAAGCAAAATAACATAATATTAAAGTAAATTAAATAAATTGTTTTAAACCATCGATTAATACGACTTAGTAAATAAATAGCGTAAAAAATTGTAATAATAGAAGATAGTACTACTTTAGGGTCAGCAAAAATACTATGTCCAATTGCATAGACACCCCACTGTGCGCCTAAAATAACACTCAAAATTAATATAATGAAACCACTTAAAGATGAATAAAAAACAACCGTTTCAAGTGTGGCTACGCTACCAATTCTAAAGTATTTTTGATCAAAATTCTTTTCCCTTAAATTGCGGTATTGAATAATATAAAGTAATGAATTTACAAAAGCTAGTGCAAAAAGAGCATAACTTAATACCGCTAAGCCTATATGCACTAATAACAATTCATTTATAACTGCAATGCGTTGCACATTTGTTGAGTAATGCTCAGGTTGAAAAGTATTCATCATTAATAATATAAATCCAATAACATTGAGAAAGAATACTGAAAAACTTAATACTTTAACTACATTTAAAACCAGTGCTATACATATAATTATCCATGATAAAAAGAAAAATACATCAAATAATGAACTCAACGGAATTTCATTATGCGAAGTGATATAAACAGATAAAGAGATTGTTTGCAATATCCAAACAATCCCTAATGTATAAATTCCTAATTCTCTAATTTTATGACTCTTTTTAACGAAATCTATAAAATAACAGAGAATACTAATTAAATATATAATTAATATTATTTCATGAAATCTAATAAACAGGGTCTCTTGCATATTATCACCATATTAATATGCTTATTCAAAACTAAAGATGTGACGGATAGAAACTTCTTTTTCTTTTTGTGCTTTACGAGCTTTAATATCCTCGTAAGGGTCTGCAGTATCAATATCAAATATGTTTTGAAATAGCTCTAATTTTTCATTACTTCTCTTATCATTACTCAATTCTTTGGCCTGTTTTATTGGATCTTTCAACATTTGATTAATAATACTTTTAGTATGTTTCGAAATGATTGTACGTTCTCTATCACTAAGATCAGGTAGCTTTCTATCAATACTATCCATTGTTTCTGACTGGATTGTCATTGCTTTTTCACGCAATGCTCTAATTACAGGTACAACACCTAACATATTTACCCAATCATTATGAGCCTGGACTTCATCAGGAATCTGACTTGCTATAAAGTCAGCAGCCATCTGACGTTCTCGCAAGTTAGCATCAACTAAACCTTTAAGATCATCCACGTCATAGCTAAAAATATTTTCGCTGATATTAACATTTGGTTCAATATCTCTAGGAACCGCAATGTCTATTAACAATAATGAAGAAGCTTTTCTCTTAAGATTGACCGACTCAATCATAGATTTTGTAACAATAAAATCTGGCGAACTTGTTGAACTGATAACAATATCAGCATTAGTCAAAAGAGTTGGTAATGACTCAAGTGTATTATAATTTACGCCGTGCTTCGTTGCTAATTTATACGCATTAGTTTCAGTTCTATTAACGACAGTAATATCATCAATACCAGAACCTAATAAATTTAAGAGTGATAATTCACTCATTTCCCCTGCACCTATAATAATAGTTTGTTTACCTTTTAGTTTACCAAATACCTTTTTAGCTAATTCAACTGCTGCATATGAAACACTCACAGCATTATCTGCTATGTCAGTCTCATTATGCGCCTTTTTAGCGAAAGTAATAGCCTGTTTAAATAAATGATTAAAAATTGTACCAGTTGTTTGAATGTCTTGAGCTAAAAAGAATGCATCTCTCATTTGTCCAAGAATCTGAGTTTCACCTAATACAATTGAATCCAAGCCAGAAGTGACACGCAGTAAATGTTCAACTGCTTCGTCCCCCACTTTAACTTCTGACATATTTTTTATATCATCTACATCAAATCCAAATGAACGCGCTAAAAATCTTTGAATATAGTAACGACCTGTGTGAATTTGATCAACAATAGCATATACTTCAGTACGATTACATGTAGATAAAATGACGTTCTCTAAAATAGATTTAGTTTCGAACAAATCTTCATGGGCTAATCGTAAGGCATCATCTCTAAAAGCTACTTGCTCTCTAAGTGCTACATCGGCAGTGCGATGATTTATACTTATAGCAATAAAATGCATTTATAACGCCCTCCAAATACTAACAATACAGTTAGTATAACACATAATTTAATGATTTTAAGTTGATTGCTCAAACAAATTAGAAAGATTCTAATTTAAAGTCAAAATTTTGACACTTATCCCATTAAAAAATCTAAACAGAAGTTTGACCTCTGCTTAGATTAAAATAATTATAAATAATTAGCAATTAAATCCCATATTTGTTGCTGCTTTGTATTTTGAATTGATGAGTAACTAATAATCGTATCATCTGGATCTAAATCTAATTTCTCTTTAATATTTTTAATATGCTTTTGAATCTTACCCTTTGCAATCTTGTCCTCTTTAGTACAAATAACTAGTGTAGGTATATCAAAATGTTTTAAGTAATTATACATTAAAACATCATCTTCAGTAGGATTGTGTCGTAAGTCAACTAATTGAATGACTAGCTTTAAACTCTCTCTCTTAGTCAAATATTCTTCAATCATTTTACCAAATTTCTCACGTTGTGATTTACTCACTTTTGCATAGCCATACCCAGGGACGTCGACAAATATTAATTGATCATCAATATTAAAGAAATTTAATGTTTGTGTTTTGCCTGGTTGTTGCGACGTGCGAGCCATATTTTTTCTGCCAATCATACTATTAATGAAAGAAGATTTACCAACGTTTGAACGTCCACTTAATGCTACTTCAGATAAACCTGTATCAGGATATTGAGCTTCTTGTACAGCACTTATAATCAAATCAATGTTATTAGGATTAATATTCATAAATTATCCTCTCTTTAGTAATTAAATTTAACTGTTTCATTATAATATATATTTCACTATATCTAAATAAGCAATTTTTTAATTAAAAAAGGAGCAGAACAGAATTCGGTTCTATAATAAATTGGACTGATGACTAAAAATCATCAGTCCAATTTTTATGTTTTTGAATAGAAAAAAGGCGCAATTACCTCTATAATTATTAGCTACCAAACAAAAT
>OIFG01000077.1_pt1 | contig 73949 bp, 59 predicted proteins | sample 1582031 | NCBI WGS metagenome assembly OIFG01 (sample SAMN07501051, study PRJEB24779) | human gut metagenome | isolation source: stool | host: human infant | place: USA: Pittsburgh, PA | reverse complement strand
CGCCTTTTTTCTATTCAAAAACATAAAAATTGGACTGATGAATTTTGTCATCAGTCCAATTTATTATAGAACCTTTATTTATTTTTAAAGTGGATATTGTATTGTAAGTTAGTTTGATATGTGAACACTTGATAGATAAAAAGACAAATGGAGGGTGTTTAATATGAAATTAGGCGCATTTAACATCAATTATTTAAATGGTGGTATAACACAAATGGATGGTGGGGCCATATTTGGAGTAGTTCCTAAACCATTATGGACTAAACGATATGCTGTTAATGAGAAAAACCAAGTTCCAAATTTAACTTATCCAATTTTAATTCAAACAGGGGATAAAAATATTTTAATTGATGCTGGAATTGGTAATCATAAATTAACTGATAAACAACTTAAAAATTATGGTGTCACGTATGAAAGTCAAATACATGATGAACTAGAAAAATTAAATTTAAATGTTGAAGATATAGATATGGTACTTATGTCCCACATGCATTTTGATCATGCAACTGGTCTAACAGATGTTGACGGCAACTCAATTTTTTCGAATGCTACTCATTTTGTGCAACAAGACGAGTGGCATGAATTTACAAGTCCTAACATCCGTAGTAAGGCAACTTATTGGGAAATCAATAGAGGTACTTATGAAAATAAATTAATACTTTTTGATAAAGAGGTTGAAGTCTATCCAGGCATTCATATGAAACATGTTGGTGGTCATAGTTATGGACAATCAATTATTACGATTGAAAGTGAAGGAGAGAGAGCTGTCCATATGTCTGATATATTGCCTACGAATGCACATATTAATCCGTTATGGGTTATGGCATATGACGATTATCCAATGCAATCCATTCGAGAAAAAGAAAGATTAATTCCATATTACATTTATCAAGATTATTGGTTCTTGTATTATCATGATAATGTATTCTTCGCGGCTCAATATGAACGTGATGGCAAAACAATTAAGCAGTCAATTAAGCGTTAATGATTGACTAGTGAAATGTTGGTTTTAGGATTGCTTTAATAATAGAAATTACATGTAAAAAAATGGTAAGAGGAGTGGGCATATTTTATTTCCCACTTCTCTTGCCTTTTACTTTATTATAATTCTACAATATTAATGATTTCTCCCGATTTAGCATCCGCATAAAATATATATTCAACTTGCTGATTATTCTTAATTTGAGTTATGCCACCTTGAAAGATTAATCTGTTTGGATATAAATTGTCATCTACATACGGCTCATGAAGAATAAATGAGCCTTTAACATTCATAAAGTAAGATTTGGCTTCTTTCAGAACATTACTAGGATTTTGGATTTTATTCTTTTCTCTAAGAAAATAAATAAATGTAATAGTAGCAATACTTGTAAGTAAAGCAACTGAAATTGAGATGTATTTGTAAGTTTGACGTGTCATAATCTTTACCTCTCTATTAATAGTTCTTATCATTAGTGTACCATATTCAAAATGATATAATACATTTAAGGAGTGTGTTAGTTAAGATGGACAAGAAAAAAACTTTAGAGCGAATTAAATCATTAACTGAATTACATGGTGCGCCTGGTTTTGAAGAAGACGTACGAAATTATATGAAAAAAGAAATGGCACCATATGTTGATGAATTTATTGTAAATCATATGGGTGGTTTCTATGGAGTCAAAAAATCTAAGAAAGCTAACGCCAAGAGGGTAATGATAGCTGCACATATGGATGAGATTGGATTTATGATTACAAATATTACAACAAATGGTATGTTACAGTTCACCAATCTTGGAGGAGTAGCAAATGATATATGGCAGGGTCAACGCCTTCAAGTTAAAAACAGAAAGGGAGATATAATTGTAGGGATTGTTTCTAATATACCTAAACACTTTAGAACTGGAAATGAAGCGGTACCTGAAATCAAAGATTTATTGTTAGATATAGGTGCAAGTTCTGATGAAGAAGTAAGGGAATTAGGTATTGAAATAGGAGATACAATAGTTCCAAATACTGAATTGACGCAGTTATCTGAATATCGATATAGTGCTAAAGCATGGGATAATCGATATGGTTGTGTCATTGCAATTGAAATACTAGAATTGTTGAGTGATGTAGAATTGGATGTCGATTTATATGTTGGTGCTAACGTCCAAGAAGAAGTAGGATTACGTGGTGCTAAGCCAGCTGCTGAATTAATTCAGCCTGATGTTGCTTTGGTTGTAGATTGTTCACCTGCGAATGATATTAAAGGTGTAAATCAATTATCAGGTGAATTAGGTGGTGGAACATTAATCCGTATTAAAGACGGTACTATGATTCTACAACCAGAATTTAGAGATTATCTAATTAAGTTAGCTGAAGACAATCATATAAATTATCAATACTACATATCTCCAGGCGGTACAGATGGTGGAGAAATACACAAAGCTAATATTGGTATTCCAACTGCAGTAATTGGTGTTTGTGCTAGATATATTCACAGTACGAATGCAGTTTTTGATATTAGAGATTACTATTCTGCTAGACAATTACTTGAACAAGTTATATTAAATTTAAATATAGAACAAATTAACAAATTACAATTCCAAGATTAAGGAGTAGATTAAAATGATAAAATTAGAATCTGAATCTCAATTTAATTCACTTAAGAAAGAAAACACAGTATTTGAATTTACAGCAGGATGGTGCCCTGACTGTCGTATCATCGAACCTGATTTACCACGTTTAGAAGAGAAGTATAATCATTTTAATTTTGTTTCAGTTGATAGAGATGAATTTATAGATTTAGCTATTGAAAATGATATTATGGGTATCCCAAGCTTTTTAGTGTATAAAAATGATGAATTAGTAGGTAGTTATATTGGAAAAGAACGAAAATCTATTGAACAAATTGATGAATTCTTGAGTAAATATGTTTAATTAAAAAGTAATTTGAAAAATAGTAGAATTTAAACTCTAACTTATTTTTTTGTAATTGACTACAAATTTATTGTAAAATAGCATAAGGTGCGAATATAGGAGTGTTAAACATGAATGTTTTTCAAATAAGAGATAAATTAAAACAACGTTTAGCGCATCTAAATGTTGATTTTAAATTTGATCGTGAAGAGGAAACATTACGTATATATAGACAAGACAATTATAAAGGTGTAACAATCAAATTAAACGCAATTGTCGCTAAATATGAAGTCCAAAAAGAGAAAATTATAGATGAAATTGTTTATTATGTCGAAGAAGCAATCGCTCAAATGGATGATGAAAGCATTGAAAAAATGACTAACATCCAGATTATGCCTGTCATACGTGCTACAAGCTTTGATAAAAAAACAAAAGAAGGTCATCGTTTTATCATTGAAAAGCATACAGCTGAAACCAATATTTATTACGCACTTGATTTAGGTAAATCTTACCGACTAATTGATGAAAGTATGTTGGAGTCACTTGGTTTAACTGAACAACAAGTTAAAGAAATGTCATTATTCAACATACGTAAACTCAAAAATGAATATAAAACAGATGAAGTTAAAGGAAACATTTTCTATTTTGTAAATTCAAATGATGGGTACGATGCTAGTCGTATCTTGAATACGAAATTTTTAGATGATATCTATCAACAGTGTGAAGGTGAAATGTTAGTAGCTGTTCCACATCAAGATGTCTTAGTTATTGCTGATATACGTAATAAAACTGGTTATGATGTAATGGCTCATTTGACAATGGAATTCTTCACTAAGGGATTAGTTCCAATTACATCATTATCATTTGGTTATGAAAAAGGACATTTTGAACCTATATTCATTTTGGGTAAAAATAATAAACAAAAGCGAGATCCAAATGTTATTCAACGATTAGAAGCAAATCGAAAAAGATTTAATAATAAGAAATAATTGATATAGAGGAGATTTTAAATGAATTTATTTTACAATAAAGATGGAGTAGGGGATGTAGCTTTTCTACAAATAGAACCTACTGATGGACCGTTTGAATATAAAAAACAAGGCGATATTGTTGAAATTAGTAAGGAAGGAACAATAGTCGGTTTTAATATATTTGAATTTTCAAGATATAACAAAATAAGTGGAAACGGACATATTAAATTAACTTCTGAACTAGTGGATGCTGTTCAGAAAGCCATAAATAAATCAGGATTAGACTATCAATTAAATGCAGATTTATCTCCTAAGTTTGTAGTTGGATATGTTGAAACTAAAGAAAAACATCCAGATGCTGATAAATTAAGTGTTTTAAAAGTAAATGTTGGTAATGAGCATTTACAAATCGTATGTGGTGCACCAAATGTTGAGGCAGGCCAAAAGGTGGTTGTCGCAAAAGTAGGAACAGTAATGCCAAGTGGTATGGTTATTAAAGATGCTGAATTACGTGGTGTAGCTTCTAGTGGAATGATTTGTTCTATGAAAGAATTAAATTTACCAAACGCACCTCAAGAAAAAGGTATAATGGTATTAAGTAATGACTATGAAATTGGTCAAGCATTTTTCGATTAATATAGGAAGGAAGTGAATTTATGAGTTGGTTTGATGATTTATTTAGTAATAAAGAGAATTCTGATGAAGAATTGCTCAGACGCAAAAGTAAACGTCGTAATGGCGATCTAACTCAAAATAAAGATGATTCATTACTTCCTGAAAACAACGATATATATGATCGTCCAAGAGGTAAGTTTCGTTTCCCTATCGATGTGGGTCAAGACGAGAATTATGAAGAAGCAATTTATCGTGACAGTAATGATGATATTGGTAGTTATAGACCACATTCTAGTAATGACCATAGTTCATATGATTCATTTGATTACGAAGGTCATACAAATCAATCTAATAATTATGCTAAGTATGATAGTTCAGAAGATTCAAGAAGACGACGTAGAAGAAATCATATAAATCAAGATGATACTGGTATACCTTCTATTAAATCAAGAAGCCCTAAGTCATCAAATAAATATATTGATACACGTGAGTCACAACGCTTTAATAAACATCAAAACAATTACTCTAGTACCAATGTTTCAAATTATTCAAAAGCTAATTCAAATCACCAATCTAGAGTTAAGTTACAATCAGAGAGATTTAAATCAAACTATCATTTAAGTTCTGAACCTACATATCACCGTTCAAGTTTTAAAACATCGGAAGTACCATCTGCTATTTTTGGAACTAAAAAGCGTAGACCAATCGAAAACGGTGTAATACCACCTGTTAAAGATGATGAAGATTCAAAAGAGTCTATAACAAAATATAGTTCAAGCACAGTTGAACATGTTCCCCATGAAAGTAATCATGCTATAGCTGACAATTCAAATAAGGAAGATACTAAACGTTCCTCACAATTAGATTCATCAATTACCATTGAAAATGAATCAACTATAGAATCAAGTTCTAATACCTCTAATAATAATGAGCGTACTCCAAATTATTCAAAACGTGATAACACGGTGAATATTGAAAATATTTATGCTTCTCAGATTGTAGAGGAAATTAGAAAAGAAAGAGAGCGTAAAGTTCAACAAAAGCGTAAATTTAAAGAAGCCTTACAAAATAAACGACAACAAACTGATGAAGAAGATAGTATACAAAGAGCAATCGACGAAATGTATGCTAAGCAAGCAGAACAATATACTGGTGAAAGTTCACTTAATCAAGGTGACAATGTAAGCAACAAATCGAATGAAAGTGAAATCGATAAAAGCAAGCATAGTTATCATAGTAAGGACAAATCATTAGCTGATGAGCATAATAGGCTAGTTCAAAATCAAACTGATGAACAAACTAATAGTGATAATGTTGATAATCAAACAGAAGTTTCAAATGAATCTCTTGAACCCTACAATTATGAAGAAATTGATTTAAATCAAGTTTCAAGCGTCCAACAAGTTAGACAGGATGATGTACAAGTTAAAGATGTATTAGAAGAACAATCGTCAAAAATTAACAATAATAAAGTGGAAAGTTATTCAAATGAAAAATTTGATGACTACTTAGAGGACACCAATAGTCATGAAGAAATGCTTCATGATGATGATTTACATGAGCAAGTCATGGATGATGATGAAAATGAAGGTATTAGTAATAAAACAACTGATGAAAACAATGATGAAAAAATAGACGATGCTAATTATAGAGAGATTAATGAATCAGAATCACTTATGCAAGATAAAGCGAATGATTTAAAATTTAATGATGAAGTGAATAACTCTGAAAATCAACAAAATTCATCTGAAAATAATATCAATAATGCTGTTCGAAATGCTGTTTCTTCTGATATAGAATACGCAACTAATGAAGATGAAGAAAATGATGAAAGATTGGCACAAGATACGAATAAAGAAGATCAAAAGTTATCACAATCAGAAGATATACAACATGAATCTTTAAATAACGAAGATGTATCATTAACGTCTAATAAAACAGATGATTCAGAACATCTTGAAAAAGATAGTTTAAATGAAGATAAAAAAGCTGAACCATCATTTAATAAAACTAATAAAGCACCACAAAAAATGTCAATCAAGCCTGGTAGTAAACCATTTAATGTAGTAATGACACCTTCTGATAAGAAACGTGTAATGGATGCTAAAAAAAATTCAGTTTCAAGAAACAAAGTTAATGTGCCTGAATTAAAACCAGAAACAAAAAAAGAAGCACAAGATGAGAAAATGAATGCAGAATTCGACAATCATTTAAATGAGTCACAATTAAATTCTGACGAATCATCTGATTTTAATGTGGCATCACTTGAATACAATGAAAGTTCCGAACATTCGGTTGAAAAAGACAATATTATTAATGACGAAAACACAAGAGAAAATGAACATCAAGATGTTGATAATAGTCAAAACAATGATATGCCTAAAGGAAATCAATTTAGTAAAGTTCAAAATTCAAATAATCAAAATGATAATAAACATGATATTAATGAGTTTGTTTCTAAAGAGGGTTATTCCGAAGTTACTTCAACAAAGAATCATAAAGATGGAGATGACGCTAATCATAAGGCTCCTATAAGAAGAGGACCTAATATTAAGCTACCAAGCCTTGATCTATTAGAAGATCATGAAGAACATGAAATAGATGAATCATGGATTGAAGAAAAAAAACAAGAATTAAATGACGCTTTTTATTATTTTAATGTACCTGCTGAAGTTCAAAATGTTACAGAAGGACCAAGTGTAACTCGTTTTGAATTGGCGGTAGAAAAGGGTGTCAAAGTTTCAAGAATTACAGCTTTACAAGATGATATTAAAATGGCTCTAGCTGCTAAGGATATTCGAATTGAAGCACCAATTCCTGGAACAAGTTTAGTTGGTATTGAAGTACCGAATTTAAATCCTACGAAAGTCAATTTAAAATCTATTTTAGAGAGTCCAAAATTTAAAAATGCCGAGTCTAAATTAACAGTAGCAATGGGTAATCGAATCAATAATGAACCATTATTGATGGACATAGCTAAAACACCTCACGCATTAATTGCAGGGGCGACTGGTTCAGGTAAATCTGTGTGTATCAATAGTATTTTAATGTCATTACTTTACAAAAATCATCCTGAAGAATTAAGATTATTACTTATTGACCCTAAAATGGTAGAACTTGCACCATATAACGATTTACCACATTTAGTTTCACCAGTTATTACTGATGTAAAGGCAGCTACACAAAGTTTAAAATGGGCAGTAGATGAAATGGAAAAACGTTACAAATTATTTGCGCAATTCCACGTAAGAAATATTACTGCTTTCAATAAAAAAGCACCATATGAGCAAAGAATGCCAAAAATTGTTATTGTAATTGATGAGTTAGCTGATTTAATGATGATGGCACCTCAAGAAGTAGAACAATCAATTGCTCGAATAGCTCAAAAGGCTCGTGCATGCGGAATACACATGTTAGTTGCAACACAACGACCTTCTGTCAATGTCATTACTGGTTTAATAAAAGCTAACATACCTACACGTATTGCATTTATGGTATCTTCAAGCGTTGACTCAAGAACGATTTTAGATAGTGGCGGTGCAGAACGCTTGTTAGGATATGGGGATATGCTTTATTTAGGTAGCGGAATGAATAAACCAATTCGTGTCCAAGGTACTTTTGTTTCGGATGATGAGATTGATGATGTAGTTGATTTCATTAAAGATCAAAGAGAACCTGACTATTTATTCGAAGAAAAGGAATTACTTAAAAAGAATCAAACACAAGCTCAAGATGAATTATTTGATGATGTGTGTGAATTTATGGTTAAAGAAGGACATATATCTACTTCATTAATTCAAAGACATTTCCAAATTGGTTATAACCGTGCAGCTCGAATTGTAGATCAACTTGAACAATTAGATTATATTTCAGGTGCAAACGGTTCTAAACCTAGAGATGTATTTATAACTGAAGCAGACTTAAAGAAAGAATAATTTAAAGGAGTTTTATGTATATGACGCATTATCATTTTGTTGGTATTAAAGGCGCTGGAATGAGTTCATTAGCACAGATCATGCATGATCTTGGTCATGAGGTGCAAGGGTCTGATATTGAAAAATATGTATTTACCGAAGTAGCATTGAAAAATAAAGGAATTAAAATACTACCATTTAATGCAGATAATATTAAAGAAGGGATGGTAGTAATACAAGGTAATGCGTTTCCAGATACTCATGAAGAAATTGTTAAAGCGCATGATTTAAAATTAGATGTTATTCGCTATCATGACTTCTTAGGTCATGTAATTGATCAATATACATCAGTTGCAGTTACAGGTGCTCACGGAAAAACGTCAACAACTGGTTTATTATCACATGTTATGAATGGTGATAAAAAAACGTCATTCTTGATTGGTGATGGAACTGGTATGGGATTACCTGCGAGCGATTATTTTGCATTTGAAGCATGTGAATATCGTCGACATTTCCTAAGTTATCATCCAGATTATGCAATTATGACAAATATTGACTTCGATCATCCTGATTACTTCAAAGATATTGATGATGTAGCAAGTGCTTTCCAAAGCATGGCGCACAATGTCAAAAAAGCAATTATTGCTTGGGGTGATGATGATCATCTAAGACAACTTAAAGCTGATGTTCCAATTTATTACTATGGATTAAATAAAAATGATGATATTTACGCAGATAACATTCAAATCACGGATAAAGGCACTCAATTTGATGTTTATGTTAATGGTGAATATTATGATCAATTTTTATCACCTCAGTACGGTGATCATAATATCCAAAATGCATTAGCTGTTATCGCAATTAGTTACCTAGAAAAGATGGACGTTAACAACATTAAAGAGGCATTAGAAACATTTGGTGGTGTAAAACGTCGCTTTAATGAAACAAATGTTGCTAATCAAGTATTAGTAGACGATTATGCTCACCATCCAAGAGAAATTAGTGCTACAATTGAAACAGCACGTAAAAAATATCCAAATAAAGATATTGTGGCAGTTTTCCAACCACATACTTTCTCAAGAACACAAGCCTTCTTAGATGAATTTGCAACATCATTAAGTAAAGCGGACCATGTTTATTTATGTGAAATATTTGGTTCCATTCGTGAAAATACTGGCGATTTAACGATTCAAGATTTGATAAATCGTATTGACGGATCTGCGCTTATCGAAGAAAATAATATTGACGTATTAGATCAATTTGATAATGCAGTCATCTTATTCATGGGTGCTGGTGACATTCAAAAGTTACAACGTGCATATGAAGAACATGTCGGCATGACAAATGAATTTTAATATGTTTATATATAATTATGTTGGGTATTTATAATTAATAGCTTTTATTTAAAAGTAAATGGTAATTAGGAGGCGTTTTTAATGGATTGGATTTTACCAATTGCTGGAATTATCGCTGCGATTGCATTTTTAGTATTATGTATTGGAATCGTTGTTGTTTTAATTTCAGTTAAAAAGAATTTAGATCACGTTGCTAAAACACTTGATGGTGTTGAAGGCCAAGTTCAAGGTATTACTCGTGAAACAACTGATTTACTTCACAAAGCTAATCGCTTAACTGAAGATATTCAAGGAAAAGTTGAACGTTTAAACTCTGTTGTCGATGGTGTTAAAGGCATCGGTGATTCAGTACAAAACTTAAATGGTTCAGTTGATCGTGTAACTAACTCAATTACACATAATATTTCTCAAAATGAAGATAAAATTTCTCAAGTAGTTCAATGGTCAAATGTTGCAATGGAAATTGCTGACAAATGGCAAAATAGACACTACCGTAGAGGAAGTGCAAACTACAGAAACACATCTGTAGGTAATGATGCAAATCATTCTAACGAAAATTACACTACTAACGTTGAGAAAAACTTTTAATATGATTCAATCAAATGCACTTAAATGAGGTTTTTACTTATTTAAGTGCTTTTCTTATAGGAGGAGTTAATATGAGCAAGAAATATAATCGCGACGCATTTGAAACTACAAATTCTGGTAATGATTTACATGGAAAAGGTGCTAATCAACAAGACAACACATCACAATCAAATGCGACAAAGCATTATGACAGAGATTCATTTGCAACATCTAATACAGGTAGTGATTTGCATGGACAAGGTGCTAATCAACAAGATAGTGCAGCACAATCAAATGCGACAAAACATTACAACAGAGATGAATTTGAAAAAAATAATTTTGGTCATGATTTACATGATAATGGACCAAACCAAAAAAATGGTAAATCTAGACAAGGTTTAAATACAGAACATTATAATAGAGACGAGTTTGTGACTAACAACACTGGTAAAGATTTACACGGTCAAGGTGAAAATCAAAATTCTAATAATTATGATGTTTCAAATTCTCAATATAGTCACAACAAGTTCAGTTCTCATCCTTCACGTAAGGACTTTGTAATTAGTTTTATTACAGGTGCTTTAATCGGTTCAGCTGTAGGTTTATTTTATAAAAATAAAGCTGAAGAAAAAATTGATGGTGCGAAGACTAAAGAAAAAGAATTGAGAAATCGTTACCAAAATATTAAGCAACAAACTGAAAGTAACATCGAAAATGTTAAGCAAAAAATTGATGACTTTAAAAACAGAGACAATTCAGAAGTTAGCAATGATGAACTTGTAGCTCAACAAAATGCAATCAAAGCTGAAACGTCGAATAATTTAGCAGATCAATCACCACAAGCGCAAGAAATACAAGAAGCTAAAGCTGAAGCTAAAAAAGATTCAAAATCGAAAGAAATTAGTGCTACAGAATTAGCTGCACAACAAAATGTAATCAAAGCTGAAACGTCAGATGATTTATCAGACCAATCACCACAAGCACAAGAAATACAAGAAGCTAAAGCTGATGAAATTCAGAATTTAAGAAATAATGAAGATAATAGTGCTGAAGAAATTGTAGCTCAACAAAACGCAATTAAAGCTGAAACGTCAGATGATTTATCAGACAAGTCACCACAAGCGATAGAAATACAAGAAGCTAAAGCTGAAACAGAGAAAGAAGAAGAAAATGAACCTAAAGAGGTTAAGGTTAGTGCAACTGAATTAACAGCACAACAAAATGCAGTAAAAGTTGAATCATCAAATAATAATTTATCAGATTCTTCAATTAAGGATAATGCAAGCCATAATAAACATGTTACTGCGAAAAATCTAGCATCAGCTGCTAAAACAAAAAAAAGTAAATTAGATAATGACTTAAACGTAGCCAATAAAACAAAAACTTTATTAGAAGAGCCTTCTGTTGCTAAATCAATTGGTAATAAAACTGTACCTAATTTAGTAACAAAAAATAATAATACTTTTAACAATGATGAAGATCAAGTTAAAAATAATCAAGCTCACGCTACTTCTAAATTTGAAAATGGTGTTATCACACACGATACAAAATCAAACAATGAAAAATCAACAGGGAATAGTAAGCAATCACAAAACGAACCAAAAGCTAAAAATAAAACACCTAAACAACAACAAAGAGCTGAAAAAGCTAAAAGTAAAATAGATAAACGTACTTTTAATGATTAATGATACTTTAACTTATTGATTAAGTTAATATTCATTCATTATATGGAGTGGATTCAGAAATCTATATATATTAGATTTTTGATTCGCTCCATTTTTTATATCGAAAACGATTAATTAAACATTTCACAATAATAATTAGATAATTCATAAATTTTAGAAAATTTTTGGACTTCTAAGGTTGAACTATTATTTTTAAATTGTTAGAATATTATCTAACTAATATTATTTTATCGCTTTAAAGTAATATAATTGATTAAGTAACTTTTATTGAGGTGAGTAGTAATGTCAACGAAATTAGAACAATACAGAGAAGAAATTGTTTCGATTAATAATCAAATTTTAGAATTATTATCTAAACGTGGAGAGTTAGCTCAAAAGATTGGTGAAGAAAAAATAAAACAAGGCACAAAAGTTTATGATCCACAGCGCGAAAAGGAAATGATTAATGAATTAATGGATCGTAACCAAGGACCTTTTAATGATAATGTTATTAAGCAATTATTCAAAGAAATCTTCAAAGCGTCAACTGACTTGCAAAAATCTGAGAATGAAAAACATCTATATGTATCACGTAAATTAAAACCTGAAGATACAATTGTTAAATTTGACAACGGTGGCATTATTGGCGATGGGAATAAATCATTTGTATTCGGTCCTTGTTCGGTAGAATCTCAAGAACAGGTGGATGCAGTTGCAAAAGATTTGCAAGCTAGGGGAGAAAAATTTATTCGTGGTGGCGCATTTAAACCTCGTACATCACCTTATGATTTCCAAGGTTTAGGCATTGAAGGACTTAAAATTTTAAAAAATGTTAAAGATAAATTCGGTCTAAATGTTGTTAGTGAAATTGTAAATCCTGCTGATTTTGAAGTTGCTGATGAATACCTAGATGTATTTCAAATTGGCGCGCGTAACATGCAAAACTTTGAATTACTGAAAGAAGCTGGCAGAACCAATAAACCTATCCTATTAAAAAGAGGATTGTCTGCCACTATTGAGGAATTTACTTTTGCAGCTGAATATATTGCATCACAAGGGAATAAAAATATTATCCTGTGTGAAAGAGGCATCCGTACTTATGAAAAAGCAACACGTAATACTCTAGATATATCTGCTGTTCCAATTTTAAAACAAGGAACGCATTTACCTGTAATGGTAGATGTAACGCATAGCACAGGACGCAAAGATATTATGTTACCAACTGCAAAAGCTGCTTTAGCTGTTGGTGCAGATGGTGTAATGGCAGAAGTTCATCCAGACCCATCTGTTGCACTAAGTGATAGTGGTCAACAAATGGATTTAAATGAATTTGATCAATTTTACAATGAATTAAAACCATTAGCTGAATTATATAATTCAAAAAAATTAAAATAATAAGTTCACCTAATAAGATAATTGATATACATGAGCTATTCGTTTTACTGAATTATAAGTATGTTTTATAATACTTATTCTGGTAATAATGAATAGCTCTTTAAATTGTCAAACTTTAGCTATTCAATTTATTAATCAACGATTTCATTTTTATTTAATAATATGACAAATCACTCTTTTGTAATTAAAATAATATAAAATATGACATAAATGTGAAATTATTAACAATAGGTTTGAATGAAAGCGATTTTGTGGTAAACTTTGAAAATGAAATGAAAACACGTTATAATAACAAATAAAACGCTTACAAGGAGGAAATTATGACAGTAACTATTTATGATGTTGCTAGAGAGGCCCGAGTATCTATGGCAACCGTTTCACGAGTAGTGAATGGTAATCAAAATGTTAAACCTGAAACTAGAAAAAAAGTTAATGAAGTAATCAAAAGATTAAATTATCGACCAAACGCTGTTGCAAGAGGACTAGCTAGTAAACGAACAACAACAGTAGGCGTTATCATTCCTGACATATCCAATATCTATTATTCTCAATTAGCTCGTGGTATTGAGGATATAGCAACAATGTACAAATATCATTCTATAATTTCTAACTCAGATAATGATTCTGAAAAAGAAAAAGAAATATTTAATAATTTATTAAGTAAACAAGTAGATGGTATTATCTTTTTAGGTGGAACGATTTCTGATGAAATTAAAGATTTAATTAATCAATCATCTGTTCCAGTCGTTGTATCAGGTACGAATGGAAAAGATGACAATATCGCTTCCGTTAATATCGATTTCAAAACTGCAGCAATGGAAATTACTGAGCAACTAATTCAATCAGGTGCTAAAGAATTTGCATTAGTAAGCGGTGATTACTCTAAAAAAGCTCAAGAAGATGTATTTAATGGTCTTAAAGAAGTAGTGGATTGTCATCAATTAAAATTAAATGAAACTGTGCAATTCTCTGGATCTGAAAGTTATAAAGACGGCATTAAAGTATTCGAGGATTTGAAAGGGAATTTACCTGATGCCATTTTATCAATAAGTGATGAACAGGCAATAGGTATTATGCATAGTGCATTAGATGCTGGTATTAGAGTACCAGAAGATTTACAAATTGTTAGCTTCAACAATACACGATTAGTAGAGATGGTAAGACCAAAACTATCTAGTGTTATTCAACCATTATATGATATCGGTGCTGTAGGTATGCGTTTATTAACAAAATATATGAACGAAGAAGAAATTGAAGAACCTAATGTTATTTTACCTCACCGTATTGAATACAGAGGTACAACCAAAGACTAGTAGTAAAAAAATAATTTATTATTAATAGTTACAATTTCAACACATATTAACTGACTAACAGAGAAGGTATGTTATAAACTTTTAAGTTATAGTTGTTTTAAGGGAGCGGTATGATGATTTTAAAATTAAATCATCATACCGCTCCCTTAGTGTGTATACCAATGAACGATTCTACTTGCTCGTTCGTTGTTTTTCTGTGAGATTTCATATGTTCTGGGTATTGTTTGATAGTCGCGATAATCTTCTGTCCAATGTTTAGGTAGGTTTACTGGTGAGTACGCACGCCATTTTTTAATCCATTGTTCTGGTAAAGGACCTTCTTGAATAGGTTTATTAATTAATGCTAAAAATATATGACTCCACGCTCTTGGGACTACTTGCCAAATATTATAACCTCCACCACCAAACATTAAAACTTTTCCATCTGTAAATTTGTGCGCTAATTTATTAATTATATACGGAATTTCGTATAAAGTTTCTAATGAACAACTCATGTGTGTTAAAGGATCTAAGTAATGAATATCCACACCATGTACACTAAGTAGGATATCAGGTTTATAAGCCTCAATAACACTTGTCACGGATTCTTCAAAGACTTTTAAATAATTATCATGTTCAGTATAAGGTTCTAACGGTAAATTTACTGTATAACCATAACCCAAATCTTCGCCACGTTCAGTGTAATGTCCTGAACCTGGAAATAAAAATTTACCTGTTTCATGGATGGAATAACACATGATCGTATTATCAGTATAAAGGCTCCATTGAGTCCCATCACCGTGATGCCCATCAGTATCAATGACCATCACACGCTGGTTATATTTAGTAGCAAGATATTTTGCTGTAATGGCAACATCATTATAAATGCAAAATCCATTGGCACGTCCGGGTAAACTATGATGTAATCCGCCACCTAAGTGACAACCATTTAATATATTTTCATTCATTATTTCATCTGCCAAATTAAGTGCACCGCCAACAATCCTTGCGCTATGTCTGTGCATATGTCGAAATTGGAATGTATCATCTGTATTTAATCCATATTTATTAGCCTCCGATGGACTTAAAATTCCATGAGACGCATGTTTAATTGCTTGTATATAATCATATTTATGAATTAAAGCCAATTCCTCTTCAGTGGCTATTCTAGGATAAATAATTTGATCATCCTTCAACAATTTCATCATTTGGAGTAATTCTGTAGTTAATTTTAATCGCATTTGATTAAAAGGGTGGTTATCATTAAAACGATATTTTAATAGTTCATCTGAATAGACATAACCCGTTCTTAAATTATTTTGCATAAATATCATACCCCTTAAATTTTTAACAGAAATCTTAAAATAAAAATCGATTCTTATAACGTAAATCATCAAAAGACTGTTGCTGATCTAATGTAATTCTGTTACCAATTCTCGCCATTAAACAATTAGCTGGATGACTCGTAATTTCTGGATCATCAGTAGCAAATACTTCTAATCCACCTTTAGACATTAATTTTTGCATCATTTTTTTATATTCAAAAACATCTAATTTAGCTGATTTCAAATCCCAATGCCAATAATACTCAGTTGTCAAAACAATATAGTCTTCAAACTCATCTTGAGAAAGACTTAATGAAATAAGTTCACCACCAAGATGAAACTGTCTAAAATCACGATGTACTTCTATTGCACCTAACTCAATTAAATAGGGTAGCTGTCCTTCAGCCCATCTTTCAAATTCATCGGGATAGTGATATGTTACATACCCTATGACGTGTTTGTTTTCTCGAGCAATATAAATACGACCTTCAGGTAATTGCGTAATTTCTTTCAAAGCGTCAAATTGATCTTTTGCCGGTCTAAAGGCATTTAAGGACTCATCTAAAGAAAGCGTTTTCAAATAATTGCATGAAACAGGGCCTTCAATAGTGAAATGCTTATTGTTAATTATAAGGTGCTTGGTTACGTTTGTTTTAATGTGTTTCATTCATCTCACTCCCAATATGAACTACTATTATAGTTATTTTATATTTATTTAGAGAAATAAACAAATTAAATTGTAATAATTATCTAAAAATTTTGAATAACACAAAAATTAATGTATAATACTTTTTAAAGAAAGCGATTTCATTAAACAAGGGGGAGTTTACAATGAAAGTAGAAGTATTTGAAAGCGAGCAAGGTAATTATAATTTACAAGACTATGAAAAGACATATCAGGACTTTGATTGGGATAAAGTGAAAAAAGCTTTCTCATGGAATGAAACAGGAAAAATAAATATGGCTTATGAGTGTATTGATCGTCATGTTGATAATGGTAAAGGCGATAAAATTGCACTTAATTATAGAGATGAAAAACGTAAAGAACAATATAGTTTTAATGAGTTGAAAGTGCTATCAAATAAGGCTGCCAACGTTTTAGTAGATAAAGCGAATGTTCAAAAAGGGGATCGTGTATTTATCTTTATGCCAAGAACGCCTGAACTATATTTTGCCTTTCTGGGTATTCTAAAAATTGGTGCTATCGTTGGTCCATTATTTGAAGCTTTTATGGAAAAAGCGGTAACTGATAGATTAGAAAATAGTGAAGCAAAAGTCATTGTTACTACAAATAGTTTACTAGGCAGAATTCCTAAGGATAAATTACCTCACTTAGAAACAATAGTAGTTGTTGATGATGAAGTTGATGAACAATATGTTGATTTCAATAAAGAATTGAATCAAGCAAGTGAAGAATTTGATATTGAGTGGTTAAAAGAAGATGATGGTTTAATCTTACATTACACATCAGGTTCTACTGGTCAACCTAAAGGGGTATTACACGTTCAAAAAGCAATGTTACTTCATTATATTTCAGGTAAATATGTATTAGATTTAAAAGAAGACGACATTTACTGGTGTACAGCTGATCCTGGTTGGGTTACAGGTACATCTTATGGTGTGTTTGCACCGTGGTTAAATGGTGTTACAAATTGTATAGCGGGTGGTCGATTCTCCCCTGAACAATGGTATAGCATGATTGAAACATTTAAAGTAACAATTTGGTATACTGCGCCTACAGCATTAAGAATGTTAATGAGCGCTGGTGATGATGTAGTAGAAAAATATGATCTATCATCATTACGTTCAATTTTATCTGTTGGTGAGCCACTTAACCCTGAAGTTATTAAATGGTCTAAAGATGTATATGATAAACGTGTATTAGATACATGGTGGATGACAGAAACAGGGGGCCATATGATTGTGAATTATCCTGCAGTTGACGTTAAATTAGGTTCTATGGGTAAACCATTACCGGGAATAGAAGCTGCTATTATAGATGACTCAGGTAATGTATTACCACCGAACAGAATGGGTAATTTAGCTATTAAAAAGGGTTGGCCATCTATGATGTATTCAATTTGGAAAAACCCTGAAAAATATAATTCTTACTTTATTGGAGATTGGTACGTTTCAGGTGATTCAGCATATCAAGATGAAGATGGTTATTTCTGGTTCCAAGGCCGTGTTGATGACGTTATTATGACTGCTGGTGAGCGTGTAGGTCCATTTGAAGTAGAATCGAAATTAGTTGAGCATGAAGCAGTAGCTGAAGCGGGTGTTATCGGTAAACCAGATCCTGTCAGAGGCGAAATTATCAAAGCCTTTATTTCATTACGCCAAGGCTATGAACCTTCTGATGAGCTAAAAGCAGATATTCGTAAATTTGTTAAAGAGGGGCTATCAGGTCATGCAGCACCAAGAGAAATAGAATTTAAAGATAAATTACCTAAAACACGTTCTGGTAAAATTATGAGACGTGTGTTAAAAGCTTGGGAGCTTAATTTAGATGCAGGCGATTTAAGTACGATGGAAGATTAAACTTTAATGAATATAAGTAAGCTAGGACAATTATTGGTCCTAGCTTTTTTAATGATTAAAGTTGACCTAAGTCGAAATAAAGGTTTTTGAGTTCATACTATGATGTATTTTTACTTTAAATGTTTATATTTATAAAATAAATTTATTTAAATTAGCAGATTTATCATAAAATTAAGTTAAATTTTACACAAATCATTGGAAACGCTCTCAAAAATTCGACATCGCTTACATTGTTAGTTATTATTAATATGTAAGATTAAAAGAAACCTTAAGCAACTGATTTGAGGTATTCTTACATAAATCAAATTATAATTAACAAGGGGTTGAAATAAGTTGGCACATTTATCAGATTTAGATATTGCTAATCAATCAGAACTAAAACCTATTGGAGAAATCGCTGAAAAAGCTGGAATCCCAGCAGACGCATTAGAACAATATGGTCACTATAAAGCTAAGATTGATATCAATCAAATCAAACCAAAAGACAACAAAGGGAAAGTCGTTTTAGTAACTGCAATGAGTCCAACACCAGCAGGTGAAGGTAAATCTACAGTTACTGTTGGATTATCTGATGCGTTCAACGAATTAAAGAAAAATGTAATGGTAGCTTTACGTGAACCAGCATTAGGACCTACATTTGGTATTAAAGGTGGGGCAACTGGTGGAGGTTATGCGCAAGTATTACCAATGGAAGATATTAACTTACACTTCAATGGTGACTTCCACGCAATTACTACTGCAAATAATGCTTTATCTGCATTTATCGATAACCATATACATCAAGGTAATGAATTAGGTATTGATGTACGTCGTGTTGAATGGAAACGTGTATTAGACATGAACGACCGTGCATTACGTCATGTAAATGTTGGTTTAGGTGGACCTACTAACGGTGTACCTCGTGAAGATGGTTTCAATATTACAGTTGCCTCAGAAGTAATGGCAATCTTATGTTTAGCTCGTAATATTAATGACTTAAAAGAAAAAATTAGCCGTATTACTATTGGTTACACTCGTGATCGTAAACCAGTTACAGTTGCAGACTTAAAAGTTGAAGGCGCATTAGCAATGATTCTTAAAGATGCTATTAAACCTAACTTAGTTCAAACTATTGAAGGTACACCTGCATTAGTTCATGGTGGACCATTCGCTAACATTGCACATGGTTGTAACTCAATTTTAGCTACTGAAACAGCACGTGATCTTGCAGACATCGTTGTAACAGAAGCAGGATTCGGTTCAGACCTTGGTGCTGAAAAATTCATCGACATTAAAGCTAGAGAAGCTGGTTTTGAACCTTCAGCAGTAGTTTTAGTTGCAACAGTCCGTGCCCTTAAAATGCATGGTGGCGTAGCTAAAGATGACTTAAAAGAAGAAAATGTTGAAGCAGTTAAAGCTGGTATTGTTAACTTAGAACGTCATGTTAACAACATCCGTAAATTTGGTGTTGAACCAGTTATCGCATTAAATGCATTTATTCATGATACAGATGCTGAAACTGAAGCTGTAAAAGCTTGGGCTAAAGAAAATAACGTTAGAATCGCTTTGACTGAAGTATGGGAAAAAGGCGGTAAAGGTGGCGTTGAATTAGCTAACCAAGTACTTGAAGTTATTGAACAACCAAATGATTTCAAATTCTTATATGATTTAGATCAATCATTAGAAGAAAAAATTGAAACAATCGTTAAAGATATCTATGGTGGTTCTTCAGTTACATTTAGTAAAAAAGCTAAAAAACAACTAAAAGAATTTACTGACAATGGTTGGGGTCAATATCCAATCTGTATGGCTAAAACTCAATATTCATTCAGTGATGATGCAACTGCTTTAGGTGCTCCAACTGATTTTGATATTACTATTAGAGAATTAGAGGCTAAAACAGGTGCAGGATTTATTGTTGCATTAACAGGTGCAATCATGACTATGCCTGGATTACCTAAAAAACCAGCTGCATTAAATATGGACGTTACAGAAGACGGCCATGCAGTAGGCTTATTCTAGTAGATTGAAGTACCGACTATTATAATGTATTATTATGTTACGTTGAAAACTGTCGACAAAGCGCAAAACTTTGGCGGCAGTTTTTTTATGAATTTGCTTTTGAAACAAAATATGAATTTAGTTAAATAAGATATTTCATCAGTTATGCAGATTGATTATTATTTAATTGCGGTTTTGTAAGTAAATGGTCATAGATATGATAACGTTTAGCGTGGCGGTATTCCTCTTTATCGATTACACCTTCAACAAGCATTCGTTTTAATACATAATGTTGACGATCAACACTGATTTTGACTTCTTTATAAGTTTTTAATTCACCATTCTCTTCATACGGTGTATACATATACGGGCTTTGTAATAAACCAATAAGGTAAGCAGACTGTGCAATATTTAAATCTTTCGGTGGAATACCGAATAAACTATAGGACGCAGACGCAATACCTGTAATATTGTTACCTTCATAATCTCTACCGAAAGGTACAATATTTAAATATGTATAGATGATTTCATTTTTTGACAATAAATTTTCAAGACGCATTGCTAAAATAAGCTCATTTGCTTTTCGACTATATGTTTTTTTACTTGATAGCACTTGGTTTTTAACTAATTGCTGAGTAATTGTACTACCACCAGTGCTTTGATCAAGATTAAATACATCTTGTATCATTGCTCGTACGAGTGCTTTTGGAAGGATACCTTTATGTTTATAAAACATGGTATCCTCGGAAGAGGTAAGGGCTTTAATAACATTTGGATTGACGTGTTTAGGACCTACTATTAGAGAGTTCTCAGATTTATCATATTCACTTAAGACATCAGAATTTTCATGATTTATTAAATCGTCACCTGCAAAATGCAAGACTTTCTGTTTTAATTCACGGTCACTTATTTTAGACGATTCATGCGTTAAATGATTAAAATAAATAACTGTACCTATAAATCCTATTAAACATATAAATAACCCAACACTAAATAATCCTACAATTGCATGTTTCGTTTTTTTGTAGAACTTTTCAAATGAATTAAACTTAGTATCTCTATTAATGTTGGTTAACATCTCTTTCACCTTAAGCTTCCTGAAATTTAAATATAGTATACCATAATCACTGATTTGACTTTTATATTTTTAATACTTATAATTAATTACAATTCAATATATTTTGGATAAGAGGACAAGTAATATATTTGTGATTTCCAGAGAGTTAGTGGTAGCTGTGAACTAATAGTTGCACTTATATGAATACACCTCATTATGAATTGTCCAACGTTTATTAATGAACGTATCATTGATAGAGTGAATAGCAATATGCTATTTAAGTATGGTGGTAACGTGCTCAAGCGCCCTTACATTTAACGATGTATGGGTGCTTTTTATTTTTCATAAATAGAGTATAGATCACTAAATATTAAAAATAAGTCTTTGTTTAGGAGGAATATAGATGTCAAACGCTTTAATTGAAGAGTTACAATGGAGAGGTTTAATTTATCAACAAACAGATGAAAGTAGCATTGAAGAATTATTAAATAAGGAACAAATTTCTTTATATTGTGGTGCTGACCCTACTGCTGATAGTCTGCATATTGGTCATTTACTTCCCTTTATGACTCTAAGACGTTTCCAAGAACATGGTCATCGACCTATCGTTCTAATTGGTGGGGGAACTGGTATGATTGGTGATCCATCCGGTAAATCTGAAGAACGTATACTACAAACAGAAGACCAAGTAGAGGCTAACGTTGAGGGTATTAGTGCTCAAATGCATAAATTATTTGAATTTGGTACTGATAAAGGTGCCATTTTAGTTAATAACAAAGATTGGTTGAGTCAAATCTCATTAATTAGTTTCCTAAGAGACTATGGTAAACATGTTGGTGTGAACTACATGTTAGGTAAAGATTCTATTCAATCTCGCCTTGAGAATGGTATATCTTACACTGAATTCACTTATACTATACTTCAAGCTATCGACTTTGGTCATTTAAACCGTGAATTAAATTGTAAATTACAAGTTGGTGGTTCAGATCAATGGGGTAATATCACTAGTGGTATTGAATTAATGCGACGTATGTATGGACAAACTGAAGCATATGGTTTAACAATTCCTTTAGTTACGAAATCGGATGGTAAGAAATTTGGTAAATCAGAATCAGGTGCTGTATGGTTAGACGCTGACAAAACAAGCCCTTATGAATTTTACCAATTTTGGATTAATCAATCAGATGATGATGTCATTAAATTCTTGAAATACTTCACATTTTTAGATAAAGATGAAATTAATCGTCTCGAAGAATCTAAAAATCAAGAACCTCATTTAAGAGAAGCGCAAAAAGCCTTAGCGGAGAATGTTACAGAATTTATTCATGGTAAAGAGGCATTAGATGATGCCATTCGTATTTCTAAAGCTTTGTTTAGCGGCGATTTAAAGTTATTATCAGGCAAAGAATTAAAAGAAGGCTTCAAAGATGTTCCTCAAGTTGAATTATCAACTGAAACTTCAAATATTATTGATGTCTTAATTGAAACAGGCATTGCGACGTCTAAACGCCAAGCACGTGAGGATGTTAATAACGGTGCTATATATATTAATGGGGAAAGACAACAATCAGTAGACTATGAATTAAGCAATGAGGATAAAATAGATGATGAATTTACAATCATTCGTCGTGGTAAGAAAAAATATTTCATGGTTAACTATAAATAATAAGGTGTAATTTTATTGGCAATGTAGCGAAATCTTATAGACTTTGCGCATTGCCCTTTTTATGAAAAATAAATAGAGTACGGGTATAATAAATATGTTATAAAGATTAAAAAGAAGTGATGAAATGACTAATAATAAAGAAGAAATTTTAATGAGTAGCTTTAGAGATTTGTTTAATAAAATAGGTTGGCTAAATAAGGATAAAATGGAACAGGCACTTAAGGGGTTCAAATCATCTGAAGTTCATTGCGTTGAAGCGATTAAAGAATATCAGAATCCCAATGTACAATATTTGGCGAATAAGCTATTTATGACAAGAGGTGCAATTAGTAAATTAACAAAACGTTTGCAGCAAAAAGGTTTAATTGAAAGTTTTAAAAGTAAAGACAATAAAAAAGAAATATATTTTAAGTTAACTACACAGGGTGAAAGCGTTTATCAAATTCACTCTGAATTACATGAAACGTTTCAAAAAAGAGATCAAAGTGTTTTTGACAGCATGACAGAAGATGAATTTAACAATATGATGACCTTCATTAATAGGTATAATCAACATTTGGATCAACTAATCGAACAAGAGCATCGATCATTATAAGAGATTAAACTTAAAAACTCGCTTACAAGTTAAGCGAGTTTATTTGTTATATATTGTTGACAAGGAAACAAAAAGAGAGTTTATTTTGTTGACGTGGAAACAATATATAGAAGGCACATATGTCAAAATTAAATGATAGTCAAGTATCTAGAGAAATTATGATAGCTGCTTGGGCAATAGCATTGGGAGCTATAGCACCTATGTTAGATTTAACAATGATTAACATTGCAATCAAACAGCTTAACAACACATTTAATACAACAATTGAAATCACTCAGTGGGGGATAACAGGATATGTCCTTGCTTTAGCGCTAGTTATTCCAATAGCAGGATGGCTGGTTAATCAATTTAATGGTAAGTATGTATTTATCGGAGCCTCAATTCTATTCGGAATTACATCTGTATTAGCTGGTATTAGTTGGAATGCAGAGAGTTTTATTGTGTTCAGAATAATTCAGGGAATGTCTGCGGGCATAATTACAACGTTAATGTTCACGCTATTGATTAAGACAACGGGTCAAGACAATATTGGGAAAGTCATGGCTGTCGTAAGTACACCTATGATATTCGGGCCCATCTTAGGACCAGTTATTGGTGGATTTATAATTCATATTGTGTCTTGGCGCTGGATGTTCTTTATTAATGTCTTAGTCGTAATCATCGCTATATTATTGCAAATTAAATATTTACCGAACTTTGTCCCTTTTAATAAAAGTAAGTCCATTGACATTTTAGGAATGATACTGTTAGGTCTTATTAGCATATCAACCATATACGGCTTAACAAAAGCAAGTGATTACCATAGTTTTTATAATAGAACTACTATTCTTCTTTTAATTATTGGTTGTATTATGATACTTATATATTATATTCATAATAAAGTTAAACATGATAATACTATTTTGCCGTTGTCACTTTTTTGTAAGGGAAATTATACAGCATCGTTTATAGGCTTATTTCTCTCAAACATAGGTATAATGGGACCTATGGTCATAATTCCGTTATATTTTCAGACATTTAAGCATTACACTCCTATTGAAGCAGCTTTAGCTCTGATACCACAGGGAATAGGAATGCTTATTACAAGACCATACTTGGGGAAATTAATCGATCAGTATGGAGCGAAATGGGTGGTTTTAATAAGTGTTATAATCTCGATGTTTGGATCAATACCTTTATTATTTATTACAGATCATACTAGTATCATTGCTCTATCCATCATCTTATTTTTAAGAGGATGTAGTATTGGGGGCATTAATTTAGGTTTAACTACTGATACATATATGGGCATTAAAGAGAGCGTATTAGCTGAAGCGGGTGTGGGAATTAATATGATTGAAAATATTGGTTCGAGTTTTGGAACAGCTTTCATAGCAACAATTATTAGAGTTGTAATAAATCAATTAGGTAAATCCTTGATGCACAATATAATCGCTTATCATGCTAGATTCTTAGTATCAGTCATTACATTATTTTTAATCATCGTTCCAGGACTATTTCTTACCCAGAAGTCAAAGGCGACAATTTAAGCATTAAGAAGGCCAGTAATTGATTTTGAATAATCATTTACTGGCCTTATGAGTAAATTCTGTTCTTTTGTTAGAAAAACTATTGTATAAATTGACTGTTTCGACTATTGTCTGATTCAGAGTCAGATGATTGATTAGATGATATATCGGACTGGCTTTTTAGATTAACATTAACTGTTAGCGTTTTTCCATCACGTATAACAGTTAGTTTAGCAGTCTCACCAGGCTTCTTATTTTGATACAGATAAGTTCTTAAATCAGTATCTTCTTTTACAGTTTTATCATCTATTTTAGTAATGATATCTCCTGTTTTTAATTCACTTGAGCGACTTACTTTAGCAACATAAATACCATCATCACGATCTGTGTTTAATTCTTTTTTATAAGAATCAGGAATATCACTTAAATTTAGTAAACCAATTCCTATAGAAGGGCGTTCAATTTTACCGTTTTTAACAAGTTGTTCAATAGTTACTTTAACTTCATTACTTGGAATAGCAAAACCAATACCTTCTACTTGCTCAGCGGCTATCTTCATAGAGTTGATACCAACCAAGTTACCATTAATATCTACTAATGCACCACCAGAGTTACCAGGGTTTATTGCAGCATCAGTTTGCAAGACGTTAACTTTAGTACCACCAGAAGTAGTATTTGACTCAATTGTACGCTCATTCGCTGAAATAATTCCAGAAGTAACTGAATTAGCAAATTCCAAACCTAGAGGATTACCCATAGCGAATACACTATCTCCTGTTTGCACTTTAGAAGAATTAGCAAATTTAATTGATTTGATACCCTTAGTATTATCTATTTTCAAGACAGCTATATCTGATACAGTATCCTTCCCAATTAACTTCGCTTTAACTTGTTTACCACTATGTAATTGGACTTTAATTTCAGAAGCACCACTTATCACATGGGTGTTTGTCACAATATAAGCAGAATTATTATTGATTTGATAGATGACACCAGAACCAATACCTGCTTCTTCAGATTCGGATGATGATTTACCTTGTAAAAAATCTTCTAAACCATTAGCTTTTTGCATATTAATGACACCTACTATCGCAGGTGATACATCTTTAATCATTGCATTAACAGATTTATATTTATCACTTTTTCCGTCTAATACATTTCCACCTTTACTATTATTGGCTTCTTGAACTTGGGCACCACCATTATCTATTCCAACTAAACCCATTATTTTACTAGCACCTAAGACAAGTAAAGCACCTATCACACCAGCAATCAATGCAACGATAATTGTTTTAAACCATGGGAATTTAGGTTTTCCAGGTTGAGGTTGCTGATAGTTGTTATAAATTGATTGATTCTCTTGATTAAATTCAGACATATTTAACCTCCATTATAATATTAACCCTTTATTTAATTATGAAAGGTTTAATTAAATTTTGCCAGTAATCCACCATCAGACTTTAGATGTATCTTTTGATTAGTTGTTCATAAATAAGGATAATGATAAAATCAATAAAGTATAGAAATCAATAAGCAGGTGACATGATGTATCAATTTATAAGTAGACTATTAGATTTGATATTAGTCAAAATGGCTAAATCATTGTATGTTATTGGAAAGGAGAATATACCTAAAGATAACAAATACGTAGTAACATGTACTCATGAAAGTTATAATGAAGTGATTATGTTAGGTATGGCATTAGTTCCTAATGAAATTCATTACATGGCTAAAAAGGAATTATTTAATAACAAGTGGTTTGGACAATTTTTAACTTCATTGAATGCTTTTCCTGTTGACCGTGAAAATCCAGGACCAAGTACATTGAAAAGACCAGTTAATTTGTTAAAAGAAAATAAAACTGTTGGTATCTTCCCAACGGGACATCGTACATCAGCTGAAGGGGCTCCATTAAAAAGAGGCGCTTCAACTATTGCAATGTTAGGCAAAGCGCCAATTTTACCAGCAGCCTATGTAGGACCTAAAAAATTACATGGCTTAATTACTGGTCAGGCACTTATTAAATTTGGTGAGCCAATTTATCAATCAGATATTCCTAAAGATTTAAAAAGAAATGAAAAAATAGATTATTTAACACATGAAATTGAAAGACGTACAGCACAATTACAAAAAGAACTACACTTAATTCAAGATAGTTTAGAAAAATAAATTATAGTAACTAATTAACAATAAACACTCTATTTAATGACTCTAATAGTTATTTTAATAGGGTGTTTTTGTTTTTAAATATACACTTAATTAATTTCGGTGAGTTTAATATGTGAATTGTTATTTTTATAAACTTATTTAAATTTAAAATTTTACATTTATATGTTTAAGAGCTTTAACGTGTTAGATACCTATATGCTCATTATATTTTTAAAATGATTTAAAATTGACACATCAAAAGCGCTTACATTTATGATAAATTAATAAAGGAACTATATACATAACTTAGTTATATATAAATTATTTGAATAATACGTGTTTTGGGAGTGAGTAGAATGTTTAAGTTTTTTCAAAATTTAGGTAGATCTTTAATGCTACCAGTAGCTGTTTTGCCCGCTGGCGCAATTATCGTAGGTATAGGTAATTTGCTTAAAGCATTAAGTTTATTACCAACAGTGTCGTTGTTCTTCACTACTGTGGGGACAGCAATACTAGGCCAACTAGGGCTTATCTTTGCAATTGGTGTAGCAATAGGCATGGCTAAGAAAAACGATGGTGCAGTGGCTTTAGCAGGTGCATTAGGATATGCACTGGTTGTAAAAGTTTTATCTCCAGAGTTTATAGCACCATTATTTAATATAAAAGAAAGCGCTGTGAACGATGGATTTAGTAAGATGGATAATTCAAATGTGTTTATAGGGATTATTATTGGATTAATCGCGGCTTATTGTTATAACAAATTCAGTGATGTTGAATTACCAACAGCGTTATCATTCTTTAGTGGTAAGCGATTAGTTCCAATCATGACTGTTTTCTATTGTACGTTCTTAATTGCGATTTTATTATTTGCTTGGCCATTTATATATTCAGCAATTGTAGCTTTTGGTAAATGGCTAATTGGTTTTGGACCATTCGGTGCATTCCTATACGGCTTCTTTAACCGACTATTAATTCCTACTGGGCTTCACCATGCATTAAATGCTGTGTTCTGGTTTGATACAGCAGGAATTAACGATATCGGTAAATTCCAAACTGGACAAGATGCAATCAAAGGTATTACTGGTCGATATCAAGCAGGGTTCTTCCCAATTATGATGTTTGGTATGCCAGCTGCAGCGTTGGCGATGTATCACACCGCTGAATCTGCTCAGAAAAAACAAGTATATGGTTGGTTTATAGCAAGTTCCATTTCTGCATTTATTGTTGGTGTAACTGAACCGATTGAATTTGCATTTATGTTTGTTGCACCGGTATTATTTGTAATCCATGCATTATTAACCGGTTTGTCATTATTTATAGCTGCACTATTCCATTGGACAGCAGGATTCTCATTTAGTGCAGGTTTAATTGATTACGCATTATCACTAATCAATCCAGTGGCTAATCATCCGTTAATGATTTTAGTTCAAGGCATTGTATTCTTCGCTTTATATTACTTTATCTTTAGATTTGTCATTAAAATCTTTAACCTCAACACAATTGGTCGTGGTGACAATTTATTAGCTGATCCAACTGTTAATACGACTGGGAAAGATGGGGCAGAAACTACAAGTAAAAGCAAATATCATCACACAGCAAGTCAAATCTTAGAAGGATTAGGTGGTAGTGAAAATATTACTACATTAACCAATTGTGCTACTAGATTAAGAATGGAATTAAAGGATAATTCTATTATTGACGAACAAAAAATTAGAAATGCAGGAGCGGTAGGCGTAACCAAAAATGGTCAACACTCAGCACAAGTTATAATTGGCACTCATGTACAGCAAGTCGCAGATGAAATTGAAAAGCAAATGTAAAATTTATAGTTTCATTTTTTAAAAGTATTAAGACAGACAAAATATGTCTTACTGATTTGATAAGATATAACCATATTGATAAATATCTGTTGTTCAATTAACTGATGAATTTTAGGAGGCTACCTAGAATTCATCAGTTTTTTATTATTGACATTGAGATATAAGACGTTAAGATTATAAGTATCAGAATATTCAAAAATAATGGAGCGAAAAGTCATGAAATCAATTTTGTTTGATGTAGACGGTGTATTCTTAAGTGAGGAACGTTGTTTCGATACATCAGCTTTAACTATAGAGACATTACTCAAAAGTGAACATTTTTTAGGTTTAGATAAATCATTTAAATTAAATGCGTTAAGTGACGAAACTATAAATGATATTCGCAGTAAAGTATTTAATGATGATATCATTCTTAATCGATTAAAATCAATGGGATTAAATTCAAATTGGGATATGTTATTTGTCGTTTTTTGCATACATTTTATCCATTTGATGAAAGAATTTACAGTTCAAGAGATTAAAGACATAATAACTGATAATCATTTTTCAGTAAAAAGTATTCAAGAAATTCAATCAATGATTAACAAAAATTTTAGAATTGATTATGAACTTCCTATGAATTTTATTAGTCAAAGTCAAGGTGGTAAAGATAATATTTATGCCGAGTTGCAACAATATGCTAGAGAAGAATTAAATGTTAATGATGCAAGCTTCTTTAAACTTAAAGGACCTCTATGGTTTGTTGCAAGAGATTTATACCAAGAATTATACTTAGGTTCTGAATTATTTAAGCAAGTTGAAGAAAAGCCATCTATTCTTGAGGGCATTAATGGTTTTATTTATCACGAAACTGTTCTTAGACCTGTTGAAGAGATTAAGTCCTTGCTTAGTACTTTAAAAGAAAGAGGCTATCATCTTGCAATAGCTACAGGTAGACCTAGAACTGAAACATTAGTTCCATTTGAATCTTTAGGTTTAAAAGCGTTCTTTTCAGATAATCACATTGTTACTGCAAGTGATGTTATAGAAGCTGAAAATGAATATCCTGACTTTATACCTCTAGGTAAGCCTAATCCTTTTTGCTATATTGCTACTCTATATGGAAATAACAAGGAGAATTATAAACAATTCATTAGCCAACAAGATCAAATTGTAAATAAAGAAGATGTAATCATTGTTGGTGACTCACTGGCTGATTTATTCTGTGCTAAACAAATAGGTGCTACTTTTATAGGAACATTAACAGGTTTAAAAGGGCAAGAGGCTCGTAAAGAATTGGAGCATCATGAAGCGGATTATATTGTTGATCATATAGGTTTGATTAAAAATATTTTATTGTAAGGTTAATTCACCATAAATTGATATTAAATCATTAGTATTAATACGCCCCTCAGTGATGAAGTAAAATCCATCATAGAGGGGCATAATTATTTCAAGTAGATATAGTCGTGATTCTTCAAAAAGATTAGTTATTTGACTGAGAGTGTAGTTCCATATATTTTATCGAAACCACCCACATCATATAGTTCATTGATAATATCCTCAGTAACAGGTTGATCAATTGATAATACCATCATCGCTTGGCCTCCTTGTATATTTCTGCCAAGTGACATTGATGCAATATTAATATTATGTCTACCTAGTAGCTGACCAGTTAAACCGACCATACCAGGCTTGTCACCATGATAAGAAACAAGTTGATAGGCATTAGGTTTAAAGTCAACAGAGTAATCATTAATACGTACAATACGAGCACCAAAGCCAGCTATTACCGTGGCACCAATTTTTACTTCTTCCGTATCACTTACTAAATGAACTTGAATATAATTACTAAAAGTATCTTGTGATGCTCTTTTTTCAACGTTACGTGTTACACCTTGTTCATTTAAAAGTGCAAAAGCATTAATGATATTAACACGATCTCCTAAATCCTGTTGTAAAATTTGTTTTACAATTGACCGTGTAATTAAGTCAGTTTCCTGTTTAGCGACATCACCATTAAAAGTCACCTTGATTTCTCTCGGTGCACCTTCAATTAATTGAATGGCTAATTCACCAGATAACTCACCTATTTCAATCCATTGTTGTGTTATTTCATCTATATCATTGAAACTAATTTTTGGCGCATTGACTGCGTGTGTTACATTACCGTTTTCCAGTATATCTATAATTTCTTCTGACACTGATACTGCAACTTTCTCCTGAGCCTCAATAGTTGATGCACCTAAGTGTGGCGTAACAATGATTTTATCATGCTCAATTAATGGTGAATCGGTAGGGGGTTCATGTTCAAATACGTCTAATGCAGCACGTGCAATCTGATTATTATTTAGTGCATTTAATAAATCATCTTCATTGATGATACCGCCTCTTGCGACGTTAATAATTTGCAATGTTGGTTTTGCTTTTGAAAAGAAATCAGCATTCACAATACCTCTTGTTTTAGGTGTTAATGGCGTATGAACTGTTACAAAATCAGCTTGTCTAGCTATTTCATCTATGGTAGCAAGTTTAACGCCTAATTGCTGTGCTTTATCTTCAGTAAGATAAGGGTCATAAGCTAACACTTTCATACCGAAACTTTGAAGACGTTGTGCTACACCAATACCTATTCGTCCTGCACCTATGACACCTAATGTTTTCTGATAAAGTTCGACCCCCTTAAACGCTTTTCTATTCCATTCCTTATTTTTTAAAGATGCATGCGCTTGAGGAATATTTCTAGCCATCGCTAAAATCATAGCTACTGAATGTTCAGTTGCAGAAATAGTATTACCATCAGGTGCATTAATGACTAAAATACCTTGGAGAGTAGCAGCGTCAATATCAATATTGTCTACGCCAACGCCAGCACGGGCGATAACTTTCAAATTACTAGCCTTTTCAATGACTTGTTGAGTAACTTGCGTCTGACTACGAACAATTAAACCCTCGTAATCACCTATAATATCTAATAGTGATTGTTCATCTAAATCCGTTTTAATATCGACGTTAAAATCAGAATGGTTTAATAAACTTTGTAATCCATCTGTTGAAATAGGGTCTGACACTAGAATATTATGCTTCACTATGAATCACCTCTGAAAATTTTGTTAAGCCTCTACCAATATAATTCGTTTGACGGTAATCTGTAAGTATAATCTCTAAAGCACTTATCACTGAAAGCATATCGAAAGGTGAGACTTTACCCATATGTCCGATACGTAAAATCTTTCCTTTCAATTTACCTTGACCACCAGCAATTGTAATATTAAATCTTGTTTTTAAAGTTGATTTAATATGAGTTAATTCATCTTTGGATGTTGGTATAAATGATGTTACCGTAGGGGAAGCGAAATCATCTTCTACTAAAAGTTCCAAATCTAATGCATTTAAAGCTAATCTTAGACCGTCTCTAATAATATAGTGACGTTTAATGGTATTTTCAAATCCTTCAGAATGAATTAATTCAGCATAAGCGTTTACTGTTCTAAATAACCCGACATTTGGTGTAAAAGGAGTAGAATCTTGTTGAAGTGAGTCAAAGTATTTATTTAAATTTAAGTAAAAGCGTGGTGTAGTCACTTCTTTGAAACGTTTCAATGCACGATCATTATAAGCTACGAATGCTAGACCAGGTGGCAACATAATTGCTTTTTGACTCCCAGAAACTAACACATCTATGTAGTCACGCTCTAAATTAACATCTACAGCACCAATACAACTCACACCATCTACAACAAAGTAGATATCTTGATTGAATGTTTTCAATGCTTTACCAAGTTCACCTACAGGATGTAGGACAGCTGTTGACGTTTCGCAGAATTGAGTAAATACAGCACTGATTTGATGATTTAAATTGTTAAGATATGTTATGAATTCTTTAATATCAATGGATTGTCCCCATTCCACATTATATATGTGTACATTTTTATAGTATGTCTCAGCAATTTGTTTAAAGCGATTGCCAAATGCGCCTGACACTATAACGACAAAATGATCATCGGGATTAACTATATTTAACATACTTGCTTCTAAGACACTAGTGCCACTTGATGTTAAAATCATAACTTCATTTTCTGTACCAAAAATGGGTTTTAAATTGTTAAATGCTTTTTTAGCTATAGATTCAAAATCTGGTGAACGGTGACCAACCATAGGTAAACCTAAAGCATGATTGATTTCCTTTGGAACTGGAGTAGGTCCTGGTGTTAATAAAAGTGGTTCATAATAATTCATTAAATTTCCTCCCACGGTATAAGATTTAATCATTTTACCAAATATTCTGATAATTTAAAAGAGTAATCACCATGTTTATATGAGATTCATGGTGAAACTAGCGCAATTTTAACAATTATTGAATTGACGCTTGAATTTTAATTTCTACATTATTACGTATAGAATTCGAAATCATACAATTATTATCAGCTATTTCTAATAATTTAGGAAGCCTTTTCTCAAGATTCTCTTTGTCTTCCGCAGTCACTGAAATTTTAGGATAATGTGTTATTGTTACCATTTTAAACTTACCATTCTCGAATAGGGCAGTACCTACTGAATTATTTATCAGATTGATGTCGGTAAATTTTGCTCTTTCTAACGTTGCTGCCAATGAGATGATATAACAAGACGATGCAGCTGAAACTAATAATTCATCGGGATTTGTACCTACTCCATTACCACCGAGCGGTGCAGGTATAGAAATTTGTTCAGAAATAATGTCTCCATTAACAGTTCCAACTTCTTCTCTTCCACCACGCCATTTTGTTTGTACTTTAAAATCATGCTTAACCATTTATGTTTAACCTCCACTTATAATATGGTATTTTAAGTGTAGTTTAAAGTGTGACATAATTAAAGAAAGGTGACTTTTATGAAAATTAATAAACCTAATCAAGCATTTCAAATAGTTGCTCATCGTGGTTTATCTAATCATTTTCCAGAAAATACTCTTGTTGGTTTTAAGGCGGCTTTAATGCAACATGTTGATATGTTAGAAATAGATGTACATTTCAGTAAAGACAATCATTTGGTTGTTATACATGATGACACTATTAATCGAACTTCGAATGGTGAAGGAAAAGTAAAAGACTATACACTTGAAGAATTGTTAAAATTTGATTTTGGAGTAAAACATGATAAATCCTTTCAAAATACTAAGATTTCGACATTTGAAGAGGTGTTATCCTTAATTAAAAATTTTTCAAAAAAGTTACTTATTGAGATTAAAGTTCCACATCAATATCCAGGAATTGAAGAAGCTGTATTGAATGCTTTAGAAATATATAAAGTTCCTAAATACAAAGCAATCATTCAATCTTTTGATGAAGATTGTGTGAAACGTTTAAACTCAATGGATAGTGAGTATCAATTAGGGCTGCTTATTAGTAGAAAGAAATATTGGTATAAATCTCCAAATTTTGAAGAAATATCTGATTATGCAAATTTTATTAATCCTAATTACAAATTAGTTAATTCTAGATTTATAAAAAATGCACATAGTCAATCATTGAAGGTTATTCCATATACTGTGAATAAACCGAAAGACGCTAAAAAACTTATCAACCTTGGCGTAGATGGCATTATTTCTGATTTACCAGAGGATATCTTTAGATTATGAAATCACTTAGATCATCTATGAATAAAAAAACCACCCATTCCATAAGGAAGGGTGGTTGTTCATTATCATGAACTTATCTTGAGTAGTACTCAACGATTAATTGTTCATTAATTTCAGCTGGTAATTCGCTACGTTCAGGGAAGCGTACGAAAGTACCTTTTAAGCTATCTGCATCAAAGTCTAAGTATTCTGGTACGAAATTATTAATTTCAACAGATTCTTTGATGATGTCTAAGTTTTGTGATTTTTCACGTACAGTGATAACTTGACCAGGTTTTAATGAATATGATGGAATATCAACACGACGACCATCAACTTCAACGTGACCGTGACCAACTAATTGACGTGCTTGACGACGAGTGCGAGCTAAACCTAATGAATAAACAACTGCGTCTAAACGACTAGCTAATAAAATCATGAAGTTTTCACCATGTACACCGTGTTGTTTACCAGCGATGTCAAATGTGTTACGGAATTGTCTTTCAGTCATTCCATATAAATAACGTAATTTTTGTTTTTCACGTAATTGTAAACCATATTCTGATAATTTTTTACGTTGGTTTGGACCGTGTTGTCCTGGTGCGTAAGGACGTTTTTCTAATTCTTTACCAGTACCGCTTAATGAGATACCTAAACGACGAGATTTTTTCCAGTTTGAACCTCTGAATCGAGCCATATTAAGACTCCTCCTTTTTCTTTTTTGTTGTTATGAATAAACAAAAAAGAGTGTTGCATGCCCAATAGGATATGTTGTTTTATGTGTCTTCACCTTATAGCGTCAGTTACGCGACACGTCCTCATCGGGAACAACATAGAGCTTATTGATATGCAACTGCTATTTTCGTTAATTCACACAAAGTTCATTGTAACAGTATTTTACAAAGTGTCAATACTTTTTAGTTATTTAGTTAGCTGTTTTTCAATAACTTTGACAATAACTTCTAAACCTTCCTTGTCTTCATTAGTAAATCGATCTGTGATAGGTGCATCAATATCTAGAACCCCAATTATTTCATCATTGACATGAATTGGAATAACTATTTCTGATTTACTATTTGCATCGCAAGCAATGTGGCCTGGGAACGCGTGTACATCTTTAACTAACTGAGTTTTATCTTCTGCAACTGCAGTACCACAGACACCTTTGCCAATTGCAATATGAACGCAAGCTGGATGACCTTGGAAGGGTCCAAGAATGAGTTCTTCATTTTCAATTAGATAAAAACCAACCCAATTAATTTGATCTAAATTATCATTTAATATAGCTGATGTATTGCTTAGAATTGCGATAAGGTTCTGTTCGTCTTCGATTAAACTTTGAAGCTGTTTCGTTAATAAATTATAATTTGTTTCTTTTATCAATGGCATATGCTTACCTCATTTTGTTATTTTTAATAAAAGTATAAATGGAAAAATTTATTCTATCAATTCATTCATTTACTATTTTAATGAAAGCGGTATTTGCGTTATAATAATGATAATATAGGAGGAGAATGAGATGGTTTTATACACAATATTAGCAATAATTATCATTGTTTTAATCATTGTAGGAATCATGTTTTATTTACGTTCTAATAAACGAAAAATTGTTGAAGAAGCTGAAGAACGTAAGTTAAAAGTTCAAAGATTACCTTTTGAAGAAAATTTAAAACAACTTTCTGAATTAAATTTAAAAGGTGAAACTAGAAAAAAATATGATGCCTTTAAGAGAGACACCTTAGACTATACAAATAACTATTTAGCACCTGTAGAGGAAAAAATCCACGATGCTGAAATTCAACTTGATAAGTTTCAATTTTCTGGAGCTCAAAGTGACATTGATGATGCACATGAATTAATGGATAAATATGAAGCTGGGTATCAACAACAAGTTGAAGACGTTAATGAAATTGTTTCTTTACATAAGGAAAATGAACAAGTTTATGAAAAGTGCAAGACTAATTATCGAGAAATGAAGCGTGATGTGTTAGCTAACAGACATCAGTTCGGCGATGCAGCTTCACCACTTGAAAAAAGAATTGAATCATTTGAGCCAGAACTTGAACAGTATGAAGAACTTAAAGAAGAAGGTAATTACGTTCAAGCACATAACCACATTATGGGTCTAAATGAATCTATGAATGAAGTCCAAAAGTATATGGATGAAATTCCAGAACTAATTAGAGAAGCCCAAAAAGAACTACCTGGACAATTTCAAGATTTGAAATATGGTTGTCGCGACTTAAAGATGAACGGTTATGATCTAGATCACGTTAAAATCGATGGTACGCTACAAAGCTTAAAGACAGAGTTGAATTTTGTAGAACCTATGATCAGTCGTCTTGAGTTAGATAATGCAAACGATAAACTTGAACAAATTAATGATAAGCTTGATGAAATGTATGATTTGATTGAGCATGAAGTTAAAGCTAAAAATGAAGTGGAAGAAACTAAAGAACAAATTACTGATGAATTGTTCAAAGCACGTGAGATGAATTACACATTACGTACAGAAATTGACTATATTCGTGAAAATTATTTCATAAATGAAAGTGATGTTCATAGCATTAGACAACATGAGAACGAAATTCAAAATTTAGTAGCTGTATATGATGAAATTCTTAAAGAAATGGCTAAATCTGCTGTACGTTACAGCGAAGTTAAAGACAACCTAGAATATTTAGACGATCACGTTAAAGTAATTAATGAGAACCAAGAAAAATTACAAAATCATCTTATTCAATTGAGAGAAGATGAAGCTGAGGCAGAAGATAATCTTTTAAGAATTCAATCTAAAAAAGAAGAAGTTTATCGTCGACTTTTAGCTTCAAATTTAACAAGTGTACCAGAAAGATTCATTATTATGAAAAATGAAATTGACCATGAAGTTCGTGAAACTAATGATCAATTTAGTGAACGTCCAATTCACGTTAAACAACTTAAAGATAAAGTTGCCAAAATTGTTATTCAAATGAATACTTTTGAAGATGAAGCAAATGATGTGTTGGTGAATGCCGTATACGCAGAACGTTTAATTCAATATGGTAACCGTTATCGCAAAGATCATAATAATGTAGATAAGAGTTTAAACGAAGCAGAACGCTTGTTTAAAAATAATCGTTACAAACGATCAATTGAAATTTCAGAACAAGCACTTGAAAGTGTAGAACCTGGAATTACTAAATATATTGAAGATGAGGTAGCCAAAGGTTAATTACGCTTGTCTTATTGACAATAAAAATTTATAACTTTGGTAAGTAATAAATGTTAGGTTAAAGCAAATAAATAGTAGTCTATTTTGAGGTGGGATAATGAATTCGTAATGAATTCTATCCCATCTTTTTTGATTTGTTTAAAGTTATAGTAAGTTATTGAATTCAAGGGGGAGTTACTTTAATTCAGAACGCTTAATAAATAATGCTAAATAAGTTTTCAACTCAAAATCATTTAATTTGAGTTCGACGCCTTTTATTTTTATTTAAAAATAGTATAATGCTTTAGTATCTATTTTTGAATAATATGTCTATAAAAGATAAATTTACTAAGGGTAAATAAATAATTTAATAGAGAATGAAAGAGAGTGTTTTAAGTGATCTATTTTGATAATGCAGCCACTACAAAGCCTCATAAAGATGTACTCGATTCATTTAATAAAGTAAATGAAACTGTTTATTTCAATCCAAATAGTCCTCACAAGTGGGGGTTGCAAGCGGAGAAGGTGCTTCTACAAGCAAAGGAACGTATATCATCAATGCTATCTATAGGACAAAAAACAGATGTTATTTTCACAAGTGGTGCCACTGAATCGAATAATATAGCTTTAAAAGGTATTGCTTATCGTAAAAAGCAATTTGCAAATGAAATTATTACTTCCGTTTTAGAACATCCATCTGTCTTAGAAGTTATGAGATATTTAGAAGAAGATGGGTTTGTATTAAAATATGTTGATGTTAATGCGGATGGCCGTGTTGATATTGAACATTTAGCTTCATTGATGAATGACAAGGTCGGTCTTGTTTCTTGTATGTATGTGAATAATATTATGGGTCAAATTCAACCTATTGATGAAATAGTGGACATATTAAAAGATTATCCTAAAGCACATTTACACGTTGATGCAGTTCAAGCTTTAGGAAAAGTAACAATGAACCTTGAAGGTGTTAATAGTGTAAGCTTTAGTGGTCATAAATTTAATGGACTAAAAGGACAGGGTCTCCTATTAATTGATAATAAAGATAAATTAGAACCTATTGTTCACGGCGGAGGACAAGAATACGGCGTAAGAAGTGGAACAGTGAACTTACCGATGAATGTGTCACTAGTTAAAGCAATAACTTTAGCAATAGATAATTTAAATGAACGTCATCAACGATTAAGTGATTACAACCATGAATTACGTGAATTTTTAAAAGAGTTTAGAGGTGTATATATCAATTCTCCTTTGGATTGTGCACCGCAAATATTAAATATTGCGTTTCCAGGTGTGAAGGGTGAGGTCTTAGTTAATGCATTTTCTAAATTGGATATCATGGTTTCAACTACAAGCGCTTGCTCATCTAAAAGAGGAAAACTAAATGAAGTTTTAATGTCAATGGGACTCCCGGATAATAAAATTGAAGGAAGTATTAGATTATCCTTAGGAGATATGACTACTCAAGAAGATATTGATCAATTTAAAGTGAAATTTGAAACGATATACAAAGAAATTAAGGAGTTGTTAAAGTAAATGGAGTTTGATCATTTATTAGTTAGATATGGTGAACTAACTTTAAAAGGAACAAATCGGAAAAAGTTTGTAAATGCTTTGAAAGATAACGTCATTAAGTCTTTACAAACTATAGAAGGAACGCATGTTAAAGGCAAGAGAGATAGAATGTATATCTCATTAACTGAAGAAGCAGATGCACAGGAGGTAATCAATCGTTTAACTAAAATATTTGGTATTAAATCTATTAGTCCTGTTCATAAAACCTCTCAAGAATTAGATGAAATAAAAAAATTATGTGTTGATTTAGCTCAAGATTTTAAACCGGGAGAGACATTCAAAATTGATGTTAAACGTGTAGATAAGTCATTTCCAATGGACACATATGCTTTACAACGTGAACTTGGAGGTGCGATTTTACAAGCAACTGAAGATATATCGGTTGATGTGAAACAACCCGATTATAACGTAAGAGTTGAAGTAAGAATGGATGGTGTGTATGTATTCACACAAATTTATGAAGGTGCTGGTGGTTTACCAGTTGGCACTGGCGGTAAAACACTCTTAATGTTGTCAGGAGGCATAGACTCTCCAGTAGCTGGGATGGAAATTATGAAACGTGGTGTTTATATAGAAGCGATTCATTTCCATAGTCCACCTTTTACTAGTGAAAAAGCTAAAGACAAAGTGATTGAACTTACACGTATCCTCTCTGAAAGAGTGGGACCAATAAAATTGCATATAGTGCCATTTACAGAATTACAAAAACAAATAAATAAAGTAGTTCATCCTAGATACACAATGACATCTACGCGTCGCATGATGTTACGTGTAGCGGATATTGTATTAGAAAAAGTTGGGGCTAATGCGATTGTTAACGGTGAAAATTTAGGACAAGTGGCAAGTCAAACATTAAAGAGTATGTACGCAATTAATGATGTGACTTCTACTCCGATTTTAAGACCACTTGTTTCGCTTGATAAGGAAGATATTGTCAAGAAAGCACGAGAGATTGGTACATTTGATGTTTCGATTCAACCTTATGAAGACTGTTGTACTATTTTCACTCCTAAAAATCCTGTAACTGAACCAGATTTTGATAAAGTAATTAAATATGAAAGTGTATTTAACTTCGATGAAATGGTTCAACGTGCAGCAGATAATATTGAAACATTAACTATTAATAAAGATTATAAGAGCGAAAAAGACCAAAACACTGATGCATTAATTGATGAGTTATTCTAAAATAGAATAATCAAGTATTAAGAACAAAGGGGATATGCATCATGGAGATAACGCTAAATATTATATTAATTATTATAGCATTTGGATTTTTAGCTGCTTTTATCGATGCAGTAGTAGGTGGTGGGGGCCTAATTTCAACACCAGCTTTATTAGCTATAGGAATGCCACCTTCATTGGCGCTTGGTACTAACAAATTAGCCAGTTCATTTGGATCGCTTACAAGTGCAATTAAGTTTATACGTTCAGGCAAAGTAGATTTAAATATTGTACTTAAGTTATTTCCATTTGTGTTTATATTTGCAGCAGGCGGTGCTAGTTTAGCTACTATGTTGCCTGCACAAATTTTAAAGCCTTTAATTATCATTATATTGAGCCTTGTACTGATATATACAATTATGAAAAAAGATTGGGGAAATGTGCGCACATTTTCTAAGCTAACAATTGGTAAAGCTGTCATTTTTGTATCTTTAATGTTAATAATTGGCTTTTATGATGGTTTCTTAGGTGGAGGCACTGGCTCTTTTATGTTATTTGTTTTGCTTATGTTTGGATTTGATTTTTTGAGTGCAGCAGGTAATGCGAAAGTCTTAAATTTTGCTTCTAATTTAGGTGCATTAGTTCTTTTTATTATCTTAGGCCAGGTTGATTTTGTGTATGGCTTAATTATGGCTGTAAGTATGATTATAGGTTCATATGTAGGTGCACAATTTGCCATAAGCAAAGGTGTTGGTTATGTAAAGATACTTTTTATTATCGTTACAGCAGTTCTAATTTTGAAAAACACATATGACTACATTTTACAACTGCTTCAACATTAGATATGATTCAGTTTTAAATGATTGATTTAAGTTTTACCACTGTCGTATGATAACAATATAATGATAAAAATTATAGGAGGTCATTTCATCATGACACAAATTACTTTTAAAAATAATCCAATTCATTTAGCTGGTTCTGAAGTATCAGAAGGGCAACATGCTCCTGACTTTAAAGTATTAGATAACGATTTAAATGAAGTTAGTTTAGAAAATTATAAAGGTCAAAAGAAATTAATCAGCGTTGTACCTTCTATTGATACAGGTGTGTGTGACCAACAAACTCGTAAATTTAATGAAGAAGCGGCGCAAGAAGACGGTGTTGTTTTAACGATTTCTGCAGATTTACCATTTGCTCAAAAAAGATGGTGTGCATCAAATGGTTTAGATAACGTTATCACTTTAAGTGACCATAAAGACTTATCATTTGGTCAACAATATGGTGTCGTTATGGAAGAGTTAAGATTATTAGCTCGTTCTGTATTTGTATTAGATAGCAATGACAAAGTTGTATATAAAGAATTAGTTAGCGAAGGTACTGATTTCCCTAACTTTGATGCTGCATTAGAAGCATATCGCAACATTTAATATCAATTTTTAGATGATAGATATAACGTAAAAGTGTCCATATTTATTTCAAAAATGCTACTTTAAATTAGCGTTGATTATTTTTAAGAAATAAACCGAATGGACACTTTTTTAATGGAGAGGATTAAGTTTATGAGTGAAGAACAAACAATCATGGAAAAGCTTTTTAAAACATTAGATGAAAAAGCTAAAGTTTTAAATGAACAAAACGGTCAAAGTTTTATTGAGAATTTAGGATTAGCAATGGAAGATGTTTATAGTAATAAACGTGAATTACTAGAACAAGCCACATTACAAGATCGTAGAAAAGCATTTCAGTTCGCTTATTTAAGTTTAATGCAAGAAGAAACAATTCAAGCCAATCACCAAATAACACCCGATTCTATAGGTTTAATTCTCGGATTTTTAGTTCAAAAATTTACTGAAAACAACGAAGAATTACATGTTGTAGATATCGCTAGTGGTGCAGGCCATTTAAGTGCATCTGTTAATGAAGTGCTTAAGGATACTACAATAATGCATCATCTTATTGAAGTTGATCCGGTACTTTCAAGAGTTAGTGTACATTTAGCAAATTTCTTGGAGATACCGTTTGATGTTTATCCTCAGGATGCAATTATGCCGTTACCTTTAGAAGAAGCGGATATTGTTATTGGTGATTTACCGATAGGATATTATCCTCTAGATGAACGAAGTCATGAAATGCAATTAGGTTTTAAAGAAGGGAATAGCTATTCACATTATTTACTAATTGAACAAGCAATTACTGCCTTAAAACAATCTGGTTTCGCATTTTTAGTAGTTCCAAGTAATATTTTTGAGAATGACAATGTAAAACAGTTAGAAAATTTCATTGCTACAGAAACAGAAATGCAAGCATTTTTAAATTTACCTAAGACGTTATTTAAGAACGAAAATGCGCGTAAATCAATATTGATTTTACAAAAGAAAAAATCGAATGAGACTAAGCCAGTTGAAGTGTTATTAGCAAATATTCCTGATTTTAAAAATCCTAATCAATTCCAAGGATTTATTGGTGAATTAAATACTTGGATGAAAGACAATCATCCTCAAAAATAAACTGTGATATTCTTGAATTATGGCTGTATTAATGGTTAAATAAATATGGATATTAATTAATAAATTGGAGGACAATAATATATGTCTAGTTTAGTTTTAGCGATTAACGCTGGTAGTTCTTCTTTAAAATTCCAACTAATAAGAATGCCTGAAGAAACTCTAGTAACAAAAGGTTTAATCGAACGTATCGGTATTAAAGATTCAATCTTCACAATTGAAGTGAATGGTGAAAAAATTAAAGATGTTAAAGATATCAAGGATCATGAAGAAGCTATTAACATCATGTTAGACAGTTTCAAACAACATGGCATCATTGATGACATTAATGATATTGCTGGTACAGGACATCGTGTCGTGCACGGTGGTGAGTTATTCCCAACGTCTGCATTAGTTACAGATAAAGTGGAAGAACAAATTGAATCATTAAGTGAATTAGCACCATTGCATAACCCTGCTAACTTAATGGGTATCCGTGCATTCAGAAAATTATTACCAAACATTCCTCATGTAGCAGTGTTTGATACTTCATTCCACCAATCAATGCCAGAACAATCATATTTATATAGCTTACCTTACCAATACTATAAAGATTATGGCATTCGTAAATATGGTTTCCACGGTACAAGTCACAAATATGTATCACAACGTGCTGCTGAAATCATGAATAAACCAATTGAAGAGTTACGCATTATCTCTTGTCATATTGGTAATGGTGCATCAATTGCTGCCATCGATGGTGGTGAATCAATCGATACATCAATGGGGTTCACTCCATTAGCGGGTGTAACAATGGGTACACGTTCAGGTAATATCGACCCTGCATTAATTCCATTCATTATGCAAAAGACTGGTCAAAACGCCGAAGAAGTTCTTAATGTATTAAACAAAGAATCAGGTCTACTTGGTATTTCAGGTACATCAAGTGACTTACGTGACCTTGAAAGTGATGCAGAAGAAGGAAAAGAACGTGCACAATTAGCACTAGACGTATTTGCTTCAAGAATTCATAAATATATTGGTTCTTATGCTACAAGAATGCATGGCGTGGATGTCATTGTATTTACAGCTGGTGTAGGAGAAAACTCTTCAACAGTTCGTGCTAAAGTATTAGAAGGCTTAGAATTCATGGGCATCTATTGGGATCCTAAGAAAAATGAAACAATCCGTGGTGAAGAAGGATTTATCAATTACCCACACTCACCAGTTAAAGTTATTGTTATTCCAACAAATGAAGAAGTTATGATTGCTAGAGATACAGTTAAATTTGGCGAATTATAATTTATTAATACTGACAACATGCATTGTAATTGGACAATGTATGTTGTCTTTTTTAAATAAAATTGTGACAAATAAATAATGACGATAAAGTCAAAGACCTTATCGCCATATTAAACTCACTTTGTAAATGAATAGTTAGATATAACTATTATGAATATTGTTTTCTAAATTCTGGAGTTGCAACTTCAGGTTGGAAATCTTCAGGAATTTCTTCTGTACGCACTACTAATACATCACATGGTGCGTGACGTACAATTGCTTCAGATACAGAACCGACAATAAATCTTTCAACGGCATTTAAACCTGAAGTACCACACATAATTAAATCTACACCTAATTCACTTGCTAATTTTTTAGGGATAATTGCTTTAGGAGAACCAAACTCTAAACGAGTTTCAACGTTAGTTACTCCAGCACGCGTTGCAACTTCTTGATAACCTTTTAATAATTCTTCAGAGAAACTTCTAGACTTCTCAGTGAATTGTGCATCGTATACTTCATAAGAAGAATACGTTCTTGAATCGATAATGTTCACTATAGTTAATTTAGCGTCATTACGTTTAGCTACGTCTACTGCTTTATTGAAAGCCCACTCAGCTTCGTGTGAACCATCAACTGCGATTAAAATGTTTTTGTATGTTAACATCTTAATAACCCCCTTAGCTTTTCTTACTTATATATTACCACAAATTTCAGAATTTTTACTCTTTATATTTTAACAATAATATGTACTTTTTCTGATTGCGCTTTCATTGGTTTAGCGTTACGATAGTGATGGAGGTGGATGGAATGAAAATTGGTATTCCAAAAGAGATAAAAAATAACGAAAACAGAGTTGGTTTGTCACCAAGTGGTGTACATGCATTAGTTGAGCAAGGACATACAGTACTTGTTGAGAAAGATGCTGGTTTAGGTTCATTCTTTGAAGATAAAGATTACAAAGATGCAGGTGCTGACATTGTATCTGAACAGTCATCTGTATGGGATGTAGAAATGGTTATTAAAGTTAAAGAACCATTGGAAGAAGAGTATAAATATTTCAAAGAAGGACTCATCTTATTTACATACCTACATCTTGCTAATGAAGAAAAATTAACTCAAGCGCTAGTTGATAATAAAGTCGTAGGTATTGCCTATGAAACGGTTCAATTACCTGACCGTTCATTACCATTATTAACACCAATGAGTGAAGTTGCAGGACGTATGTCTGCTCAAGTTGGCTCACAATTCCTACAAAAATTTAACGGTGGAATGGGTATTTTACTTGGAGGCGTTCCTGGAGTACCAAAAGGTAAAGTATCTATCATCGGTGGCGGTCAAGCTGGTACAAATGCGGCTAAAATCGCACTAGGTTTAGGTGCTAATGTTACAATCTTAGATGTAAACCCTAAACGATTAGCTGAATTAGATGATTTATTTGATGGCCGTGTGAACACAATTATGTCTAACCCATTAAATATTGAAAATGCAGTAAAAGAAAGTGATTTAGTTATTGGTGCCGTATTAATCCCTGGTGCAAAAGCACCTAGCTTGGTAACTGAAGATATGATTAAACAAATGAAAGATGGTTCAGTGATTGTTGATATCGCTATTGACCAAGGTGGTATTTTTGAAACTACAGATAAAATTACGACACACGATGATCCAACATATGTAAAACATGGTGTTGTTCACTATGCAGTTGCGAATATGCCAGGTGCAGTACCTCGTACATCTACAATTGCATTAAATAATGCAACATTACCTTATGCGCAATTATTAGCAAGTAAGGGTTACCGTGAAGCATTCAAAGCAAACCACGCATTATCTTTAGGTTTAAATACGTACAAAGGTCATGTAACTCATAAAGGTGTAGCTGAAGCGTTCGGTTTAGAATACACATCTGTTGAAGATGCATTAAAAGAAGATTAATAATTGATTTAATATAAATAATCCAGTTGAGTACATAGTTATTTTACTATTAACTCAACTGGATTTTTAATTTTTATTTATCATAGTGTGTTAGTATTTCATAACCATTTTCAGTTACTAAAATATCATCTTCAATACGTACGCCAGCAACATTAGGTACATATATACCAGGTTCTATCGTAATAACCATTCCCGCTTCAAGTAGGTTTGAATTTGTACTTGAAACATCTTGATATTCATGTTCTTCTAAACCAAGGCCATGTCCTAATCTGTGAGGGAAATAATCACCGTATCCAGCATCACTTATAATGTCTCTAGCGATTTTATCAATATCTTGTAAAGGGACGCCTGCTCTAATTGCCTCAATTGCATTGGTTTCTGCTTCTAAAACAATATTATAAATTGTTTGAGCTTCTTCAGAAGGGGTTCCGAATTTTACTGTACGTGTCATATCGCTACAATAATGATTATATATAACCCCTAAATCAAATAATACATATTCATCTTTAACTAGTTTTCTTTCTCCTGGTGTTCCGTGAGGTGATGCAGCGTGATCTCCAAATAATACCATTGTGTCAAAACTCATCTCACTAACACCAAATTTTTTGATTTCATTTTCAATATGATTGACTACTTCACGTTCTGTTACACCGACTTTAAGGAATTCGGTACCAATTTCGATGCATTTGTCAGCGAGCTTTGCCGCTTCGCGAATATTTTCAATTTCGGATTCGTTTTTAATATTACGTAATTCTTTAATTGTTTGATCAATATCGCCATAGTGCTGAACACCAAAGTTTTGAGTTAACTCGCGTTGACGTTTTACTGTTAAGTGTTCACTTTCAATCAATAACTTATTAAAAGATAACGGATCAATTTCAAAAGGATTCTCAGTATCTAAGTAACCAATGATTTTTCCTTCAAATGGAGAATTCTTAACTTCTTCAACTTCCATCTTTGGACAATATAAAGTTTGATCTCCATTTGCTGTAATTAATAGTGCAAATAGTCTCTCGTGAGGTTCGCTTCTATACCCAGTGAAGTAGAATACATTGAGAGGAGTTGTTATCCATGCAGCGTCAGCTTGTTCATGTTGTAATTGTTTAGTTATTTTTTCGATTTTACTCATTCAATCATCTCCATTAAGTATTTATGTTAATTTTACGTCTAATCAGCTTAGAATTCAAAATTATTTAATATAATAAGCGATTATTTTAGTTTCATGTTATATCTTTAATAGCTAGGGTATAATTATAATAATCAAGCAATAGGAGGCTATAATTATGAAACTTTCTTTTCATGGGCAATCAACGATTTATTTTGAAGGTAATGGTAAAAAAGTAATTGTAGATCCATTTATTTCGGGTAATGACAAATGTGATTTAGATGAACAAACATTAGATGTAGACTATATAATTTTAACTCATGGTCATGCTGATCACTTTGGCGATGTAGTTGAATTAGCAAATCGTAATCACGCAACGGTTATAGGTTCTGCTGAATTACAAGGGTATTTAAGTACTTATCATGGTGTAGAAGATGTTCATGGTATGAATATCGGTGGCAAAGCTAAATTTGATTTCGGTAGCGTTAAATATGTTCAAGCTTTCCATAGTTCAAGTTTCACACATGAAGATGGTATCCCTGTTTACTTAGGAATGCCAATGGGACTTATACTAGAAGTTGAAGGTAAAACGATTTATCACATGGGTGATACAGGATTGTTTAGTGATATGAAGTTAATTGCTGAAAGACACCCTGTAGATGTATGTTTTGTCCCAATTGGTGATAACTTTACTATGGGTATTGATGATGCAAGTTATGCAATTAATGAATTTGTTAAACCTAAGATTTCAGTTCCAGTTCATTACAATACTTTCCCATTAATTGAACAAGATCCACAACAATTTAAGGATGCAGTACATGAAGGTGAAGTACAAATATTAGAACCTGGTGAGTCTGTATCATTTTAATAGATTTTAAATAAATATGAAGTGATTAATTAGTTTAATGAAATTAATAAGCACAAAGGTGATTTATACATGAACAATCATCTTTGTGCTATTATTTTGACGCATCTTTTGAAATTTTACTAACTATTTTACAATCAGTACAGGGATGGTAGCACGTTTTGCTACTTTATGACTTACACTACCTAATACGAATTTTTTCTGAGATTCAGCTTTACGGTTACTTAATACGACGATTTCATATTTACCACTATTAGCGTGTTTCACTAATTCGTCCTTAGGGTTACCACGTACGATGATTTGATCATAATCAATGCCATAGTCTTCTAAAGTAGTTCGTGTTTTTTCTAGCAATTGACTACGTTTTTCAGTCAATTCATTAATATGCGTACCAGCTTTAATTGATGCTTGTGCATCCTGTTCGCCAATCGCATTTAAAATAGTTACTACGGTATCTGGACCTGCTAATTTTGATACTTCCTTCAACGCTTTCTCATTTTTTAATTGAGTATCTACACCTAATAAAATATTTTTATACATAGGTCATCCCTCCTCATAAACAATTATATATAAAATGTTTTAATTTTACCAATGTATATAATTAAAATAATTAAAGATTTAATTAACATAACTTGATTTATTAATTAATAAAAAATCAAACTGATGAAGCGTTTCTAAAACTAATTAATTTACATTTTCTAAATCGATTTTTTATGATTAAAAAGTTATAATAAATAAAACACTGTACATTATAAAGAGGTATTATCAATGACTAAACATGAACAAATCATAGCATACATAGAATCGTTAAATGTTTGCCAAAAAATTTCTGTCAGGAAAGTTGCCAAAGTAATGAAAGTATCTGAGGGGACGGCATATAGAGCTATAAAAGATGCCGGACAACTTGGGTTAGTAACTACCATTGATAGAGTAGGTACAGTACGTATTGATAAAAAGAATCGTGAGGAGATTGAGAACCTTACGTTTAATGAAATTTTAAATATCATTGATGGAGATATCATTGGTGGCAAAAATGGATTAACAAAAAGTGTTTCAAAATTTGCGATAGGTGCAATGGAACTTAAAGATGTGGTTAAATATTTAAGTCATCATACATTGTTAATCGTAGGTAATAGGCCGGATGTTCAGTTAGAAGCGTTAAAAAGAGGTAGTGGCGTACTTATTACTGGAGGTTTTAAAACGACACAAAAAATTATTGATTATGCTAATAATCATGATTTACCAATCCTGTCTTCAAATTATGATACATTTCTTGTAGCGAATATTATCAATAGAGCAATGTATAATCAAATGATTAGAAAAGAAATTTTAATAGTTGAAGATATAGTGAAACCAATTAACGATATGACGGTAATTTTTGATGAAATGGGTATTGAAGATTATAAATCACGTGCCAAAGTTACAGGTCATTCAAGGTTTCCAGTTGTAGATAAAGATTGGCGATTAGTTGGTATCGTTACGAGTAAGGAAGTCATCCAAATGAACTCGGATGATACCATTGCTAAAGTAATGACGAAACGTCCTATCAATGTTGAATTAAATACTACGGTAGCGAGTTGTGCTCACATTATGATTTGGGAAGGGATTGAGATATTACCCGTAACTCAGAATAAAAGAGCAATAGGTGTAATAACGAGAGATGACGTATTAAAAGCGATGCAACTTATTGGCAGACAACCTCAAATAGGTGAGACGATTAATGATCAAATAGCGAAACATATTACGATTTCACAAAGTGACATTTCGGTTGAGGTTTCTCCGTTATTAACCAATCAATATGGAACATTAAGTAAGGCTGTATTTGTCGCTATTATTGAAGAAACAATAAAGCATGAATTGCGAAAATATAAAAAGGTAGATGTTATGATTGAAAGTTTAAATATCATCTATATTAAAACTGTGCCAATTGAAGCATCAATTAGAGTACAATATGACATGCTCGATGTTGGAAGGAACTTTGCAAAATTGGAAGTCGCGATGGTAAGTGGTAATGAAAAAGTCGCAAATGCAATGATAATTTGTCAGATGTTTGAAGATATGCAAAGTATTTAATTTTAAAGTAATAAATCTAATTTAAGGAGATATAACAATGGTAGAAATTTTTAATGAAATCATGCAAAGAGTTAAAGAGGCAGAAACAATTATTATTCATAGACATGTGAGACCTGATCCAGACGCTTATGGCTCACAACTTGGATTAAAGTTATATCTTGAACGAAAATTCCCTGAAAAAAATATCTATGCTACAGGTGAAGCTGAACCATCATTATCATTTATAGGAGACTTAGATGAAATTGATGACAGTGTATATAGTGATGCACTTGTAATTGTATGTGATACTGCAAATGCACCACGTATTGATGATCAAAGATATTTAAATGGACAGTCATTAATTAAAATAGATCATCATCCTGCTACTGATCAATATGGTGATGTAAATTTTGTTAATACTGAAGCATCTTCTACAAGTGAAATTATATTTGATTTCATCTCACATTTTAATGATCTAAGTATAATTGATGAACATGTAGCTCGAGTATTGTATTTAGGTATTGTTGGAGACACAGGGCGATTCTTATTTAGTAATACATCACCTCATACAATGGAAGTTGCTAGTCAATTATTGGCATATCCATTCAATCACAATGCTGAATTAAATAAAATGTCCGAAAAAGATCCTAAGTTAATGCCTTTCCAAGGATATGTTTTACAAAATTTTGAACTATCAGATTCACATGAATATTGTCAAATTAAAATAACTAATGATGTTTTAAAGCAGTTTGACATTCAGCCTAATGAAGCTTCTCAATTTGTAAATACAGTTGCGGATATTAGCGGTTTAAAAATATGGATGTTTGGTGTAGATGAGGGAGATCAAATTAGATGTCGTATTCGATCTAAAGGGATCACTATTAATGATGTCGCTAATCAATTTGGTGGGGGAGGCCACCCAAATGCATCAGGTGTGTCAGTCTATAGTTGGGATGAATTTGAAGAATTAGCACAAGCTTTACGTCAGAAATTATAAATTTAAGAAAGGAAGTCATTCATGGTTGCTCATTTAAATCTTCATACAACATATGATTTATTAAATTCTAGTTTGAGAATCAATGATGTAGTTAAAAAAGCACAAAATAATCATTATGATACATTAGCGATTACTGATACTAATGTCTTATATGGCTTCCCAAAATTTTATGATGCTTGTATTAAAGCCAATATTAAACCAATTTTTGGAATGACAGTTAACGTTACGGATGGTTTGTATACAATTGAGACTGTGGTTTTAGCTATAAATAATGATGGCTTAAGATCACTATTTCAACTCTCTTCTGCAATTAAAATGAAGCAAAAAGAGGTTATATCAGTTGAGTGGTTAAAAAAGTATTCAACAAATTTTGCAATCATATTTAAACAAGCAAATCAATCTCATTATTCTATAGTTGAACAATTTCAAAACCATCAAAATATATTTATAAATCATTCAAGCGACTTAGCATTTTATAATAATATAAGAGTAGTTTGGTTTAAAAATGCACGATACTTAAATCAAGAAGATGTTGAGACGATTCCAGCACTTGAAGCAATTAAAAATAATACTAAGATAGATCTGGTTAATGATACTGAAGATATTGGGGAACATTTTCCTAAACAAAATGAATTAGAAACATTAAATATAGATAGAGAGGTATGGAATAACACACTTGAACTAGCTAGTTTATGTAATGCAAGCTTAGAATATCATCAAAATTTACTACCTAAATTCGATGCACCATCAGGTAATTCTTCAAAAGAGTATTTATGGTCACAACTCCAATCAAGTTTAAAAAAGATGGAATTAAATCATGATGAACGCTATACAAAAAGATTAGAACATGAATATCGCGTTATAACTGAAATGGGTTTTGAAGACTACTTTTTAATTGTGAGTGATTTAATTCACTACGCTAAAACACATGATGTTATGGTTGGTCCTGGGCGGGGGTCCTCAGCTGGTTCATTAGTTAGCTTCCTGCTCGGCATTACTACAATAGATCCAATTAGATTTAATTTATTATTTGAACGTTTTTTAAATCCTGAACGTGTAACAATGCCTGATATAGATATTGATTTTGAAGACACGCGTAGGGAAAGAGTCATTCAATACGTTCAAGACAAATATGGAAAACATCGTGTTTCGGGTATTGTCACATTTGGACATTTATTGACTAGGGCTGTTGCAAGAGATGTAGGTCGCATAATTGGATTTAATGATAAAACTTTAAATGAAATTTCTAAGTTAATACCTCATCAACTTGGTATAACTTTAGATAAGGCATATGAGGATGAGCAATTTAAGCAATTTGTACATAGAAATCATCGACATGAAAAGTGGTTTGAATTAAGTAAGAAATTAGAAGGCTTACCTAGACATACTTCAACACATGCAGCAGGTATTATTATTAACGATCAACCTCTATATAATTATGCACCACTAACATTGGGCGATACTGGTTTATTGACGCAATGGACGATGACAGAAGCAGAGAGAATTGGTTTACTTAAGATTGACTTTTTGGGGTTAAGAAATTTATCTATCATACATCAAATTATCACTCAAGTAAAAAAAGATTTAAATATTTCTTTAGAGATTGAAGAGATACCGTTTAATGATGTAGACGTATTTAAGTTATTATCTAGAGGAGATACAACTGGAATCTTCCAACTTGAATCTGAAGGTGTAAGAAAAGTATTAAAACGACTTCAGCCTGAACATTTTGAAGATATCGTTGCGGTTACGTCTTTATATAGACCAGGACCTATGGAAGAAATTCCGACTTATATTTCACGACGACACAACGAAAGTGAAATTAAATACTTACACCCTGATTTAGAACCCATACTTAAAAATACGTATGGTGTAATAATCTATCAAGAACAAATTATGCAAATCGCTAGTCAATTTGCTAGCTTTAGTTATGGACAAGCAGATATTCTACGTCGTGCCATGAGTAAAAAGAATAGAGCAGTATTAGAAAGTGAAAGACAACATTTTGTTGAAGGTGCGATAAAAAATAAATATGATGAGAAGATAAGTAAACAAATATTTGATTTAATTCTTAAGTTTGCTGATTATGGATTTCCTAGAGCACATGCGGTAAGTTATTCAAAAATTGCATATATCATGGCATATTTGAAGGTTCACTATCCTAATTATTTTTATGCTAATATTTTAAGTAATGTCGTTGGTAATGAATCTAAAACAGCGGCCATAATTGATGAAGCTAAAAATCAAAAATTGAAAATTTTGCCTCCTAATATTAATGAAAGCCATTGGTATTATAGAGCAACTAAATCAAATATTTATCTATCCTTAGGTGCTATTAAAGGTGTTGGTTATCAGAGCGTTAAATCAATTGTTGATGAAAGGTATCAAAATGGTAAGTATAAAGATTTCTTTGATTTTACTAGACGAATACCAAATCGCATAAAGACTAGAAAATTACTTGAATCATTAATATTGGTAGGCGCTTTTGATACTTTTGGAAAAACACGTTCAACTTTATTAAGTTCTATTGATCAAGTTTTAGATGAAGTGTCAAATGTAGAACAAAACGATTTATTATTGGATATTTTAACACCTAAACAATCCTACGCTAATAAAGATGAATTTAGTGATCAAATGATTAGTAGTTACGAAATGGAATACTTGGGATTTTATGTTTCTAACCATCCAGTCGAAAAGCAATTTAATAAAAAGCAATATTTAGGTATCTATACACTAAGTAATGTTGTAAATCACAAACCTATTTTGGTTCAAGTAGATCAAATCAAACAAATAAGGACCAAGAATGGTCAAAATATGGCATTTTTAGTTCTAAATGATGGACGACATACGATGGATGCAGTTTTATTTCCAGATAAATTCAAACGTTATGAAACTCAATTAAATGAGAGAGAAATGTATGTTGTTTGGGGAAAATTTGAAAAGAGAAAACAACAATTGCAGCTCATTTTAAATCAAATGGATTCAGTTGAACATTTTGAAGTAACTAAAATAAATGAGGCATCTCAAATTATTTTAAGAAACATTCAAAACTTAGATGAAATTAAACAAATTCTTAATGATCATAAAAACAACCATATGATTAAAGTGAATATATATAATGAACAAACTGGAGAACTTGATTATTTGGGTAGTATGGATAAAACATCGAATGAAATTAAAAACTTTGTTGAGGCTTTTGATCCAAAAGATATAAGAATTTTATAACTTTTATGTATAAAAAAATTATGATATAGTAAACTGATGATTTATAAAATAAAGTCATCAGTTTATTTTATCTTAAAAAATTTTAAATGCAGAGAATATATATTCATTATACTGATGAACTTTCGATATTTTAGTAAATAAACAGGGGTTGATTTAATGTCTTTAAGAGATGATGCATTACAAATGCATAAAGAAAATCAAGGTAAGTTGGAAATTACACCTAATATCAAAGTTACTAATAAAGAAGAATTAAGTTTAGCTTATTCACCAGGCGTAGCAGAACCGTGTAAAGAAATACATGAAGATCCAAGAACTGTATATGATTACACGATTAAAAGAAATACTGTGGCTGTTGTTACTGATGGCACTGCAGTTTTAGGTTTAGGTAATATTGGTGCCTCAGCTAGTATTCCTGTTATGGAAGGTAAAGCTGTTCTTTTTAAAAGTTTTGCAGGTATAAACGGTGTACCTATCGCTTTAGATACTAAAGATACAGAAGAAATTATTAGAACAGTTAAATTAATTTCACCTAATTATGGAGGAATTAATCTAGAAGATATTTCAGCGCCAAGATGTTTTGAAATAGAAAATCGTCTTAAAAAAGAAACTAATATTCCAGTCTTCCATGATGATCAACATGGTACAGCGATTGTTACTATGGCTGGTTTAATCAATGCACTAAGAATTGTCGATAAAGATTTATCTGATATTAAAGTTGTGTTAAATGGTGCAGGTGCAGCAGGTATTGCAATTGTTAAATTATTAGATTCTTATGGTGTCAGAAATATGATAATGTGCGATTCAAGAGGTGCTATTTTTGAAGGTCGATCTTATGGTATGAATGACACTAAGGATTATGTAGCTAAATTCACTAACAAAGATAAAATTGAAGGTTCATTACAAGATGTAATTAAAAATGCTGATGTATTTATAGGTGTTTCAGTTGCTAGCTTACTATCACAAGACATGGTTAAATCAATGGCGGATGATGCAATCATCTTTGCAATGGCTAACCCAGATCCAGAAATCAAGCCCAATGATGCTAAAGAAGCAGGCGCTAAAGTTGTAGGAACAGGTCGTTCAGATTTTCCAAACCAAATTAATAATGTACTTGCGTTCCCAGGTATTTTTAGAGGTGCATTAGACACTGAATCAACACACATAAATGAAGATATGAAGAAAGCGGCGGTTGAAGCGATTGCTAATCTTATAGATGAAGATGAGTTGAATCCGGATTATTGTATTCCTGGTCCTTTCGATAAAAGGGTAGCTCCTTCAGTTGCACGTGAAGTTGCAAAAGCAGCAATGGAAACTGGCGTGGCAAGAATTGAAGTGGATCCTCAAAAAGTTTATGATAAAACAATGCAATTAACAGACTTGAAATAACCTAGAATTGCAACAATTTTAAAAAAACAAAGACATGTATTATTTCTAACTCATATTTTATGTTCGATCATATATTAAATTGAGATGTAATAAATTAAGGTTGTATGGTTAGGTGGAGGTTTACGAATGTTTAAAGACTTTTTTAATCGTAGTAGTAAAAAACGAAAATATTTAACAGTTCAAGATTCGAAACAAAATGAAGTACCAGCAGGTATTATGACTAAATGTCCAAAATGCAAAAAAATAATGTATACAAAAGAATTAAATGAGAATTTAAATGTATGTTTTAACTGTGATCACCATATTGCATTACCTGCATATAAGAGAATTGAAGCAATCACTGATGAAAATAGTTTCGTTGAATTTGATAAGGGAATGACATCAGCAAACCCTTTAGACTTTCCTGGTTATCAAGAAAAAATTGAAAAAGACCAACAAAAAACTGATTTAAGCGAAGCGGTTGTAACCGGTACTGCCAAACTAGATGGTGTTCAATTTGGTGTAGCTGTTATGGATGCTAGATTTAGAATGGGAAGTATGGGTTCAGTTGTTGGTGAGAAAATATGTCGAATTATTGATTATGCAACAGAACATAGACTACCATTCATATTATTTTCTGCAAGTGGTGGTGCTAGGATGCAAGAGGGTATTATTTCATTGATGCAAATGGGTAAAACCAGTGTTTCACTGAAACGTCACTCAGATGCCGGACTACTTTATATTTCTTATCTTACGCATCCAACAACTGGTGGTGTTTCTGCTAGTTTTGCTTCTGTTGGGGATATCAATTTAAGTGAACCCAAAGCCTTAATTGGATTTGCTGGTCGACGTGTTATTGAGCAAACTATTAATGAGAAACTTCCAGATGATTTCCAAACTGCAGAATTTCTTCTTGAGCATGGTCAACTTGATAAAGTTGTTCACCGTAAAGAGATGAAAGAAACACTTGCTCAATTATTAAAATTGCACCAAGAGGTGAAAAAAGATGCTTGATTTTGAAAAACCACTTTTTGAAATAAAAAATAAAATTGAATCTCTTAAGCAATCTCAAGAAAAAAATGATGTAGATTTACAAGATGAAATTGATTTACTTGAAGCATCACTTGAAAGAGAAACCAAAAAAATATATACCAATCTTAAGCCTTGGGATAGAGTGCAAATTGCACGTCTTCAAGAAAGACCTACGACATTAGACTATATTCCATATATCTTCGATTCATTTATTGAATTACATGGAGATCGTAATTTTAGAGATGACCCTGCAATGATTGGTGGAATTGGGTATTTAAACGGTACCCCTGTTACAGTTATAGGCCAACAAAGAGGTAAAGATACTAAGGATAATATATATCGAAACTTTGGTATGGCGCATCCTGAAGGTTATCGTAAAGCGTTAAGATTAATGAAACAAGCCGAGAAATTTAATAGACCTATTTTTACTTTCATTGATACTAAAGGTGCTTATCCAGGTAAAGCTGCCGAAGAACGTGGACAAAGTGAATCTATTGCTAGAAACTTAGTTGAGATGGCATCTCTAAAAGTGCCAGTGATAGCTATCGTTATCGGTGAAGGTGGTAGTGGTGGTGCACTAGGAATTGGTATAGCCAATCGAATTATGATGCTTGAAAACAGTACTTATTCTGTTATTTCTCCAGAGGGAGCAGCGGCACTGTTATGGAAAGATAGCTCATTAGCAAAAATGGCTGCCGAAACTATGAAAATTACTGCAAAAGATTTACATCATTTAAACGTTATTGATAGTGTGATTGACGAACCTTTAGGTGGAGCACACAATAATATAGAACAACAAGCTATTGATATTAAGCAAGCATTCGTAGATCAATTAGAACAACTTCAACAACAAAGTGCAGATGAATTAGTTGAAGATAGATTTAATAAGTTTAGAAATATCGGTGCTTTTATTGAAAAATAGCTTGAATGTGACACATACAAATTAATATTTAAAACTACTTTGAAAAACACAGTTGCAAATTAAGTTGTGAAGGAACCTTTATTGTATTTTTCTAGCTGTAGTTTTCCTTATAGGGGTGAAACAATTGATTCTTGTTGAATATTGTTCACCCTTTTTTTATTTCGAAAAGAAATATTGATTATAAAACGTTTACATGAATTTTGTGCACCTATATTGATGGAACACTAAAAAAAATTGTGGTAATTTATTATTAAAGAGAAATCTAGTTAGGAAAGGGAATGTCGTCATGAAGAAAATTGCGGTTTTAACTAGTGGTGGAGATTCACCAGGCATGAATGCTGCTGTTAGAGCAGTTGTGCGTAAGGCGATTTATAACAACATTGAAGTTTATGGAATTTATCAAGGTTATCAAGGATTACTTGATGACAATATTCATAAACTTGAATTGGGTTCAGTAGGGGATACAATTCAACGTGGAGGAACTTTCCTTTACTCTGCAAGATGTCCACAATTCAAAGAGGCGAGTGTAAGACAAAAAGGTATAGAGAATTTACACAAACGTGGTATTGAGGGACTAGTAGTAGTTGGGGGAGATGGTAGTTACCGAGGTGCCCAACGTATTAGTGAAGAAACGAAAGATATCAAAACAATAGGAATTCCAGGTACTATTGATAATGATATTAATGGTACTGACTTCACTATTGGGTTTGACACAGCGTTGAACACGATTATTGATAGTGTAGACAAGATTAGAGACACTGCTTCAAGTCATGCTAGAACTTTTATTGTAGAAGTTATGGGTCGTGATTGTGGTGATTTAGCACTTTGGGCTGGATTATCAGTAGGTGCTGAAACAATATTAGTTCCAGAAGCTAATACAGACATTAAAGATATCGCTGAAAAGATAGAAAGTGGTATCAAGCGTGGTAAGAAACACTCAATCGTGATGGTAGCTGAAGGAAGTATGAGTGGTCAAGAATGTGCGGATCAATTGATGAAATATATTAATGTTGATGCACGTGTATCTGTATTAGGTCACATTCAACGTGGCGGTAGCCCATCAGGTGCCGATAGAGTATTAGCATCACGTTTAGGTGGTTATGCTGTTGACCTATTAATGCAAGGTCGTTCTGGACAAGGTGTTGGTATCATGAATAATAAATTGACTGCTACACCATTTGATGAAATCTTCAATGGCAACGACCATAAATTTAATACAGATATTTATGAATTAGCGAAAGAGTTATCTATTTAATTTAGGAGGCTTTTTAAAATGAGAAAGACTAAAATTGTATGTACAATTGGACCTGCATCAGAGTCTGAAGAAATGTTAGAAAAATTAATGAAAGCTGGTATGAACGTAGCGCGTTTGAACTTTTCTCATGGTAGTCATGAAGAACATAAAGCACGTATTGATACGATTCGTAAAGTAGCAGACAGATTAGGTAAAACAATAGGTATCTTATTAGATACAAAAGGACCTGAAATTCGTACTCATGACATGAAAGATGGCTTAATTATGCTTGAAAAAGGCAAAGAAGTAATCGTAAGTATGTCACAAGTTGAAGGTACACCTGAAAAATTCTCAGTAACTTATGAAGACTTAATTAATGATGTGCAAGTAGGGTCATACATCTTACTTGATGATGGTTTAGTTGAATTACAAGTTAAAGACATCGATAAAACTAAAGGCGAAGTTAAATGTGATATCTTAAACACTGGTGAATTAAAAAATAAAAAAGGTGTTAACTTACCTGGCGTAAAAGTTAATTTACCTGGTATTACTGATAAAGATGCTGACGATATCTTATTTGGTATCAAAGAAGATGTTGATTATATCGCAGCAAGCTTTGTACGTCGTCCTAGTGATGTTTTAGATATTCGTGAAATTTTAGAAAGAGAAAATAATCATAACATTACTATTTTCCCTAAAATTGAAAACCAAGAAGGTATTGATAATATCGAAGAAATATTAGAAGTATCTGACGGTTTAATGGTAGCTCGTGGTGACATGGGAGTTGAAATACCACCTGAATCAGTACCAATCGTACAAAAAGATTTAATTAGAAAATGTAATAAATTAGGTAAACCAGTTATTACTGCAACACAAATGTTAGATTCAATGCAACGTAATCCACGTGCAACTAGAGCAGAAGCAAGTGACGTTGCCAATGCAATCTATGATGGTACTGACGCTGTGATGCTTTCAGGTGAAACTGCTGCAGGTTTATATCCTGAAGAAGCTGTTAAAACAATGAGAAATATTGCTGTTTCTGCTGAAGCTGCTCAAGATTACAAAAAATTATTATCAGACCGTACTAAATTAGTAGAAACTTCATTAGTTAACGCTATTGGTGTATCAGTTGCACATACTGCATTAAACTTAAATGTTAAAGCGATTGTTGCGGCAACTGAAAGTGGTTCTACAGCTGTAACGATTTCAAAATATCGTCCACATTCTGATATTATTGCGGTTACCCCTAGCGAGCACACTGCACGTCAACTTGCTTTAGTTTGGGGTGCCTATCCTGTAATTAAAAAAGGGCGTAAAACTACTGATGACCTATTAAATAATGCAGTTGCTACAGCAGTAGAAACTGGAAGAGTTACTAATGGTGATTTAATTATTATTACTGCCGGTGTACCTACTGGTGAAAAAGGTACAACTAATATGATGAAATTACATTTAGTTGGAGATGAAATTGCAAAAGGACAAGGTGTCGGTCGTGGATCAGTAGTTGGTAAAACTGTAGTAGCTAACAGTGCTAGTGATTTAGAAGGTGTAGACTTAAGTGAATCAGTTATTGTCACTAATTCTGTAGATGAGACATTAGTGCCTTATATTGAGCAAGCAGTTGGATTAATTACAGAAGAGAATGGTATCACATCACCAAGTGCGATTATTGGACTTGAAAAAAGTATTCCAACCATTATAGGTGTTGAAAATGCTACTAAAGAATTAAAAGATGGTATTTTAGTAACAGTAGATGCTGCCCAAGGTAAAATATTTGAAGGGTACGCTAACGTACTTTAATTCATTAAATTATTATTAAGAATGATGGCTAACTTAGTAAGAAAAGAGATCCAGAACAGATAATATTTCAAAACGATATTGCAAATTCGCAATAATTGATTAAACTGGGAATAAGCTCGTGAAGAGTTTTTCTCAGTTTTTTCATTTCATTAGAAAGAAATTCATTAAATGAGAATTTCAAATAGGAAAGTTAATTGAGTTATAAAATTTCATTTTGAATAAGGTTATAATTTGTGGTAATATAACATGGATTAATTGAGATATACTATTATAAGAAGGTTTAATTATTATGAAAGAAAATTTTTGGAGTGAATTACCACGTCCTTTTTTTATTTTAGCACCTATGGAGGACGTTACTGATATCGTTTTTCGACATGTTGTAAGTGAGGCTGCTAGACCTGATGTTTTTTTCACTGAATTTACAAACACTGAGAGTTATTGCCATCCGGAAGGTATTCATAGCGTCCGTGGAAGATTAACATTCAGCGAAGATGAACAGCCTATGGTAGCACATATATGGGGCGATAAACCCGAGCAGTTTAGAGAAATGAGTTTTGGTTTAGCTGAAATGGGTTTTAAAGGTATAGATTTAAATATGGGATGTCCAGTAGCTAATGTTGCAAAAAAAGGTAAAGGTTCCGGTTTAATATTGAGACCTGAAACAGCTGCTGAGATTATTCAAGCTACTAAAGCTGGTGGATTACCTGTTAGTGTTAAAACCCGTTTAGGTTATTATGATATTGAAGAGTGGAGAGATTGGTTAAAACACGTTTTTAAACAAGATATCGCAAATTTATCTATACATCTTCGAACACGCAAAGAGATGAGTAAAGTAGATGCGCATTGGGAATTAATCGCAGCAATTAAACAATTAAGAGATGATATCGCACCTAATACATTACTAACGATTAATGGAGATATTCCAGATAGAAAAACTGGACATGAACTTGCGATGAAATATGGTGTTGACGGCGTGATGATAGGTAGAGGGATCTTTAATAATCCGTTTGCTTTTGAAAAAGAACCCCGTGAACATACTAGTAAAGAACTATTGAATTTGTTTAGATTGCATTTATCATTGTTTGAGAAATATTCAAGTGATGAAAGTCAACAATTCAAAAGATTAAGAAGGTTTTTTAAGATTTATGTGAAGGGGATTAAAGGAGCTAGTCAATTACGTCATCAATTAATGAGTACAGAATCGGTTGATGAAGCACGCGATTTATTAGATGAATTTGAGTCTAAAATTGAAGAAGATGTAAATTAATTTTCTAAAACATTAGATATAGTTATTAGATAATTGGTTTATTACAAAAACAAGCCAGTAAATGAATTTTTATGTTAATTCATTTACTGGCTATTATAATCTCGTAAGAATTTTAAATTATTTATTCTTAGCAACTTGTCTATATCTCAAATACATTAAACCTAGTAATATAAACCAAATTGGAGTTAAGAAAATAGCATTTCTAGTTGTTTCATTTACAAATAGTAAACAAAATACTAAGAAGAAGAATACTAATATTGCGTAACCCATATATTTACCACCAGGAAGTTTATAAGATACAGTTTTATGTAGCTCAGGATTTTTTCTGTGATAGTTAATATAAGCAATAATAATTAATGCCCATACGATAATAAATAATACAGTCGAGATTGTTGTTACATAAGTAAACACTAACGTAGCATCTGGGAAGATGTAGTTTAATAATGCTGTTACTAATAATAATGCAGATGAACCAATAATAGCAAAATGAGGAACACCATTTTTATTAGTACTTCTAAAGATAGGTGGTGCTTGATCTTGTTCTGATAAACCAAATAACATACGACTATTTGAGAATATACCACTATTACAAGATGATGCTGCAGCAGTTAATACTACAAAGTTGATCAATCCAGCAGCGAAAGGAATTCCAATTAATGAGAATAATCTAACAAATGGACTTTCACTAGGGTCAACTTTATCCCAAGGAATAATAGACATAATTACTGCTAATGCACCAACGTAGAATACTAAAATTCTTAACGGTACAGCATTGATAGCTTTTGGAATTGTTTTCTGAGGATCTTTAGTTTCTCCTGCAGTTACACCAATCATTTCAATACCAACAAATGAGAACAATGCCATTTGGAATGACATAAAGAACCCAGATGCACCGTGAGTAAAGATGCCATGTTTATATAAATTTGTAAAACTCGCATGTCCAAATTGTGTTTTATATGCCATTAAAATCATGACTAAACCTACAACGATTAAAGCGATGATAGTTATAATTTTAATAATAGCGAACCAGAATTCTAATTCACCAAATAATTTAGCACTAAGCAAATTAAATAGCATTAATATAAGCACACAGAATAGTGCACTAATCCAGTTTGGAATTGCAGGGAACCAGAAACTAACATATTTAGCAACGGCAGTTACTTCAGCCATACCGGTAATGATCCAACATAACCAATAAGTCCAACCAGTCACAAAACCAGCAAACGGTCCTATGTATTCATTTGTCACATCGGCGAAAGATTTGAAGCGAGTATTTTGAATTATAATCTCACCTAAGCCTCTCATAAACATGAACAACATGAAACCTATAATAATATAAGTCAATAGAATAGATGGACCAGTCATTGCTATTGTTTGACCTGCTCCCAAGAATAATCCGGTACCAATAGCGCCGCCAATAGCAATCAATTGCACATGACGATTACTCAATCCTCTTTGTAATTTTTCTTCAGCCATAAGACAACTCCCTTACATTTAATTAATATTATTATGCACTTATAAATTCAATTCGACAATTATTTTTCTAATATTTTCTAAAAATTCCTTTAAATTTTGATTAAATAATTGTAATCAAGCTTGATAATTAAATTGAAATTTTCAATATTTTCTCACTAATTACATAATTTGAATTGGATTAAAAGCTTATATAATGGCGTTTATTGGGTATTTAAGTATATATAAGTTTAAAAAATTAAATTTAATAAGCATTTATTAAGCGATATATAATCGTTCACAAAACTTATCTGATTGGCTATAATAGTATTTGGAAGCCATTACATTATGTATAAGAAAAGGGGAATTACTTATGGCAGAATTACAAAAAGGTTTAGAAGGGGTAATTGCAGCTGAAACTAAAATCAGTTCAATTATTGATAGTCAATTAACGTATGCGGGATACGATATTGATGATTTAGCAGAAAATGCTTTGTTCGAAGAAGTAGTGTTTTTATTATGGAATTATAGATTGCCTACTCAAGATGAACTAGATGCATTAAGAGAAAAATTTTATCATTATATGACTTTAAATCCAAGAGTTTATAAGCATTTTGAAGAATACGCAACTGATAATGTGCACCCTATGACGGCACTACGTACATCTGTATCATATATTGCTCATTTTGATCCTGATGCTGAAAATGAAACAGAAGAAAATAGAAAAGAAAGAGCAATACGTATTCAAGCTAAAATTGCATCTTTAGTTACAGCATTTGCGCGTGTTCGTGAAGGTAAAGAACCAGTTAAACCTAATCCTGAATTAAGTTATGCAGCTAACTTCTTATATATGTTGAGAGGGGAATTACCTACAGATACTGAAGTTGAAGCATTTAATAAAGCATTAGTATTACATGCTGACCATGAACTTAATGCTTCTGCATTTACTGCACGTTGTGCCGTTTCTTCTTTATCTGATATGTACTCAGGTATTGTAGCTGCTGTAGGTTCATTAAAAGGACCATTACATGGTGGTGCAAATGAACAAGTAATGAGCATGCTTGCTGATGTTAAATCAGTGGATGAAGTTGATGCTTATTTAGATGAAAAATTCAAAAATAAAGAAAAAATCATGGGATTCGGTCATAGAGTATACAAAGACGGAGATCCAAGAGCCAAATATTTACGTGAGATGAGCCGAAAAATCACTTCTGAAACTGGTAGAAGTGAATTATATGATATTTCAATAGCTATTGAGAAACGTATGAAAGAAGAAAAAGGACTCATTCCTAATGTCGATTTCTTTAGTGCTACTGTATATCACAGTATGGATATTCCACACGATTTATTCACGCCAATTTTCGCGGTAAGTCGTACATCTGGTTGGACAGCACATATTCTAGAACAATATCGTGATAATAGAATAATGCGTCCTAGAGCTAATTACGTCGGTGAAACTAATCGTAAGTATTTACCAATTGAAGAAAGATAAATTTTAAACTTTAATAGATTTCACAATATTTGGAGGTAAAATTATGTCAGCTGAAAAAATTACTAGAATTAACGATGGATTAAATGTACCTAATGAACCAATTATTCCTTTTATTATTGGTGATGGTATTGGACCAGATATTTGGAAAGCAGCGAGTCGCGTTATTGATGCAGCTGTTGAAAAAGCATATAACGGCGAAAAACGTATTGAATGGAAAGAAGTACTAGCAGGTCAAAAAGCTTTTGATGAAACAGGTGAATGGTTACCTCAAGAAACGCTTGACACGATTAAAGAATATTTAATCGCTATTAAGGGACCATTAACTACACCAATTGGTGGTGGTATTCGTTCATTAAATGTTGCATTACGTCAAGAATTAGACCTATTTACATGTTTACGTCCAGTTCGTTGGTTCAAAGGTGTCCCTTCACCAGTTAAACGTCCACAAGATGTTGATATGGTCATCTTCCGTGAAAATACTGAAGATATTTATGCAGGTATCGAATTTAAAGAAGGTACTGATGAAGTTAAAAAAATTATTGATTTCTTACAAAATGAAATGGGTGCTACTAACATTCGCTTCCCAGAAACTTCAGGTATTGGTGTGAAACCAGTTTCTAAAGAAGGTACTGAACGTTTAGTTAGAGCTGCAATTCAGTATGCAATCGATAATAACCGTAAAACTGTTACGCTTGTTCACAAAGGTAATATTATGAAATTCACCGAAGGCGCATTTAAGCAATGGGGCTATGATGTAGCTCATAATGAATTTGCTGATAAGGTATTTACTTGGCAACAATATGATGAAATTGTTGAAAAAGATGGTAAAGATGCAGCAAATCAAGCTCAAGAAAAAGCTGAACAAGATGGAAAAATCATTATTAAAGATTCTATCGCTGACATTTTCTTACAACAAATTTTAACTCGTCCAGCAGAACATGATGTAGTTGCTACAATGAATCTAAATGGTGACTATATTTCAGATGCTTTAGCAGCTCAAGTGGGCGGAATTGGAATTGCACCTGGTGCAAACATTAACTATGAGTCAGGACACGCTATTTTCGAAGCAACACATGGTACTGCACCTAAATATGCTGGTTTAAACAAAGTTAACCCATCTTCTGAATTATTAAGTTCAGTTCTAATGTTAGAACATTTAGGTTGGCAAGAAGCCGCTGATAAGATTACTGATGCAATTGAAGCTACTATTGCTTCTAAAGTTGTAACTTATGATTTTGCTCGTTTAATGGATGATGCTACTGAAGTATCAACTTCAGAATTCGCTGATGAGTTAATTAAAAACTTAAAGTAATTTATTTACACATTAATATATTATAACTTTAAAGAATTAATAGATTGATGATGCATTGCACTAATGTATTAGTTAACACAATAGCGCAAGTTTTAAAGGATTCTCAATCATAGCAATTTTTAACAAAAGTGGAACATTGAATTTATATTAAATTCTGTTCCGCTTTTTTATTATGAAGTAAAACAAATAACTTTATTTTGTTTATAATTTATTAATAATTTTTTAAAAATAATAAAATTAATACTCAATATGTGGAAAATAATCATATGATTGTTAAGATTATGTAAATTTAATATGTTGTATGTTATTTTTGTTTTAACTTCCGTTATAATGAAAATGAAATGTTATATTAATTCAGGGAGGCACATTATGTCACAAAAAGTATTAGTGGTTGACGATGAGCAATCAATTGTAACTTTACTTAAATATAATCTTGAAACGGCTGGTTACATCGTTGAGGTAGCTTACGATGGTGAAGAAGCTTTGGAAAAGGTGAATGAAATTCAACCAGAACTTGTCGTTTTAGATGTAATGTTACCTAAAAAAGATGGTATTGAAGTATGTAAAACAATACGTTCTGATAAAAATTTAGTACCTATTTTAATGTTAACTGCAAAAGATGATGAGTTTGATCGTGTATTAGGATTAGAATTAGGTGCCGATGATTATATGACAAAACCTTTTTCTCCTAGAGAAGTTGTGGCGAGAGTTAAAGCTATCTTGAGAAGATCTAAATTTGCTAGTGAAATTGAAAAAGCAGATGTTGATGATGAGGATATATTGATTGAAAATATTAGAATCAGACCTGAATTCTTTGAGGTATATAAAGATGATGAATTATTAGAACTCACTCCTAAAGAATTTGAACTATTGTTGTATCTAATAGAAAGACAAGGGCGAGTAATCACTCGAGAACACATGTTAAATTCTGTATGGAATTATGAATTCGCAGGCGATTCTCGAATTGTTGATGTTCATATAAGTCATTTAAGAGACAAACTCGAAGAGAATCCGAAACAACCTAAATTAATTAAAACTGTTCGTGGACTCGGTTATAAATTAGAGAGACCTAAAGCTTAATGCTTAAATTTCATCATAGATTATTATTGCTATTAAGCACAATTACTATAATCAGTTTTATTGGTTTAGGCGTCATTATTCATCATACAATTTATCAAATATTATCAACAGCTCAGGTTACAGAACTCAAACATGTATCTGAAAATTTTTTGAAATTAAACAAGCAAAATGAGAATAATGAAATTAAAAATATTTCAGCTAATCAAAATTTAATTGTTAGAATTTCTGAAAATGGTAAAGTGATATACCAAACTGGTAACCAAAATAAAATAAATGATAACATTGATAATGAAGCTAATCCATCAAATATCATTTATAAAAGAGAAAATGGTCAGGTTAGATATACATTTAAAACAACTGTCAATGACAAAACGATATACATAAGTGGGATGAATACTGAGATTCTTGAATTACAGAAGAGTATGTGGAAGTATTTATCTTTAATAGGAATTATTGTTCTTTTAGCGATTTATTTAGCTGTTAGAAGTATCAATCGTACATATATTAGACCGATTAATGAAGTGACTTATGCTACCTCGTTAATTGCTGATGGATACTATCATGTTAGAGTACCTGAAAGCAATGTTAAGGAGACAAAAGCGCTATTTGTCACGACTAACGATCTTGCAAGACGGTTACAAAAGCTTAATAATAAACAAAAAATGCAATCAAATCGATTAAAAACAACATTAGAAAATATACCAAGTTCAGTATTAATGATTGACAAACATGGTGAAATTGTTGTGGCCAATCATGCATACTATGAGTTGTTTAGGCCAAACGGTAAGGTTGAAAATAAAAACTATACATCATATTTAGATCCTAAAATTCAACAATTAATTCTAGAAAGTTTCAAAACTGAAAAGCCACTATATGATCAGATAGAAATTTTATTAAATAATGTTCATCATAAATATTTCGATTTGTCATGTGTTCCAATACTAAGTAAATCTAAGAAAAAGTTACAAGGTATGGTTGTAGTAATGCATGACATTACAAATTTGAAAAAATTGGAAAACTTGCGTCGGGAGTTTGTTGCAAATGTATCTCATGAGCTTAAAACACCTATTACATCTATTAAAGGCTTCGCTGAAACACTCATAGAAGGTGCGAAAAACGATGAAGAATCACTTGATATGTTCTTAAATATTATTTTAAAAGAATCTAATCGTATTGAGTCACTCGTTATGGATTTATTGGATTTATCACATATCGAACAACAAACAGAGATAGAAACAGCATTTATGAATTTATCAGAGCTTGCTTACACAACTATTGATAACTTACAAAACCAGGCAAGATATAAAGATATTAAAATAGTATCCGAAATAGAAAAAGATGTCATTATAGAAGCACATGAAAACAAAATTGCACAAGTCATTACTAATTTACTATCAAATGCAATTAATTATTCACTTGAGAATAATGAGGTTATTGTAAGAGTGTATAGAGAAGGACATGAAGTAAATTTAGAAATACAAGACTTTGGTATTGGAATAGATAAAAGTGATCAAAAGCATATTTTTGAAAGATTTTATCGGGTGGATAAAGCAAGAAGTAGAGATTCAGGTGGTACAGGTTTAGGTTTATCTATAACAAAACATATAGTGGAGGCACACCATGGAACGATTAATGTCGAAAGCAATATTGGTGAGGGCTCGCTATTTAAAGTTTCATTTTTAGATGAAAAAGAATGATATCGTTCAATAAAGAATGACTATAATATCGCGGTACAAGAACTTTTATTTTGATTAGTAATTAATACAATTATTTTAAGGCCTTTCGTATACTTGCACCAAAAATTTGGTTGAGGATATGAAAGCCCTTTTTTTATTTAAATAAGTAATGGAGAGTGTGAAAAGTTTTTGTATAAACCATACATTCGTTATGGTTCAGGTTATATGCTAAAATATAATAAAATCACTCTGGAGGTATACGCATTGAATAAATTAGTTTTAATTGATGGTAATAGTTTAAGTTTTAGAGCATTTTATGCATTACCACTACTTTCTAACAAAGCAGGAATACATACGAATGCAGTATACGGTTTTGCTATGTTATTGGAAAAGATTATGAGAGAAGAACAACCATCGCACTTTTTAGTTGCGTTTGACGCCGGCAAAACAACATTTAGACATTCAAAATATAGTGAATATAAAGGCGGAAGACAAAGTACACCACCTGAGTTAAGCGAACAGTTCCCATACATTCGACAATTATTAGATACTTACCATATCAAACACTATGAGTTAGAAAATTATGAAGCTGACGATATTATAGGCACATTAAGTAAAGAAGCTAATGACCAAGGGTTTGAAACGATTATAGTTACTGGGGATCGAGATTTAACACAGTTAGCAACTGATAATGTTACTATTTATTACACAAAGAAAGGTGTAACAGATGTTGATCATTATACGCCAGAATTCATTGCTGAAAAATATGATGGACTTAATCCCAATCAAATTATAGATATGAAAGGACTAATGGGGGATGCATCTGATAACATCCCTGGCGTTGCTGGTGTAGGCGAAAAGACAGCTATCAAGCTATTGAAACAATTTAATACAGTTGAAGGTGTTTATGACAATATAGATTCAGTCTCTGGAAAAAAATTAAAAGAAAAACTCGAAAATAGTCGTGAAGACGCATTCATGAGTAAAGACTTAGCAACGATTAATAAAAATAGTCCAATTGAAGTAACATTACAAGACACTGTGTTAAAAAATCAAGATGATAATAAAGATAAAATTGAATTATTCAAAAAGTTAGAATTCAAACAATTATTATCTGATATAGATAGTAATAATACTGAAGAGAAACACGAAGATAAAGTCATTGAAGTGAGTAATGATTTTAACAACATAAATTTTAAAGAATTAAAAGAAGCTGTGATTCACATCGAAGTAGATGGTACCAATTACTTACAGGATACAATTTTAAAATTTGGATTTTATGATGGAGTGGACCATGTTGTAATAGATTCCGATCAACTAAAGGAATATCCTGAATTGATTAAATGGCTAGAGAATGAGACTACAGAAAAAATTGTTTATGATGCTAAAAAAACATACGTTGTTGCGCATAGATTAGATATAGATATAAAAAATATTGTATTTGATGTTATGTTAGCAAGTTATATTATCGATCCATCAAGAACGATAGATGATGTAAACTCTGTAGTAAGTAATTATAATCAAAATTTTGTCCAAGATGATATTTCAATTTATGGAAAAGGGAAAAAGAGACATGTCCCAGAAGACACAATATTAAATAAGCATATTGCTTCAATCACAGAGGCAATTTATGCCTGCAAACGTGAAATGGTTGCTGAATTAGAATCGCACCAACAAATTGATCTATTGTTGAATTTAGAACTTCCACTTGCACGTATCTTAAGTGAAATGGAAGAAACAGGAATTTATACGGATATTAATGACTTAAGACAAATGCAGTCAGAAATCCAAGGAAAATTAGATTTACTAATAAGTAATATTCACGAAGCGGCTGGGGAAGAATTTAACATTAACTCTCCTAAACAATTAGGTGTAGTATTATTTGAAACGCTAGAACTACCAGTCATTAAAAAAACAAAAACTGGATATTCTACTGCAGTTGATGTGTTGGAGCAATTACAAGGTCAACACCCAATAATTGACTATATACTTGAATATCGTCAATTATCAAAATTACAATCCACTTATGTAGAGGGATTACAAAAAGTCATAAGTAAAGATAACAGAATTCATACTCGCTTCAATCAAACATTAGCGCAAACTGGTCGTTTATCAAGTGTAGATCCTAATTTACAAAATATACCAGTCCGTCTTGAAGAAGGACGTAAGATTAGAAAAGCTTTTAAGCCTACTTCAAATGATAGTGTGATATTATCAGCTGACTACTCTCAAATTGAATTACGTGTACTCGCTCATATTACCCAAGATGAAAGTATGAAAGAAGCATTTATCAATGAAAAAGATGTTCATACTGCTACTGCGATGAAAGTATTTGATGTAGAAGCGAATGAAGTTAACGCTTTAATGCGAAGACAGGCTAAAGCTGTTAACTTTGGAATAGTGTATGGTATTAGTGATTATGGTTTGAGCCAGAGCTTAAACATTACTCGAAAAAAAGCAAAAGCATTTATAGATGATTATTTGGCAAGTTTTCCAGGTGTAAAACAATACATGTCTGATATTGTTAAAGATGCGAAAGCAGATGGATATGTTGAAACATTATTGCACCGTCGCAGATATATACCAGATATTAATAGTAGGAACTTTAATTTGAGAGGTTTTGCTGAACGTACGGCAATGAATACTCCAATACAGGGTAGTGCAGCAGATATTATTAAATTAGCAATGGTAGAATTTGATAGACAAATTAAACAAACGTCTTATCATGCTCAGTTATTACTACAAGTACATGATGAATTAATTTTCGAAGTACCTGCCAATGAAGTTGAAGATTTTAGTTTATTTGTTGAGGAAATTATGGAACACGCATTACAATTAGATGTGCCGTTAAAAGTAGATTCTAACTATGGATCTACATGGTATGATGCAAAATAGAAAGAGGAATTAGAAATGCCAGAATTACCAGAGGTTGAACACGTTAAAAGGGGTATAGAGCCTTATATATTGAATGCAATTATTAAAAGTGTGACATTTTCAAACAAAGTTATTGAGGGCAAACAACAAGGAAAAGAGACAATTATTAAAGGAATTAATTTGGATGGTTTCAGATTGAATAGTGAAAGTTTTAAAATAAAATCCATTGATAGAAGAAGTAAATATATTGTCTTCACTATTGAAAAAAATAACAACCAGCGTATTATATTAAGTCATTTAGGTATGGCAGGCGGATTTTTTATTGTCGATAAATTATCAGATATTAGTACACCTAATTATCGAAAACATTGGCATGTCGTGTTTCATTTAGATAATGGTAAACAACTCGTTTATTCTGATATTAGACGATTTGGTGAACTAAGAAATCTGGCTACTTATAATGATTATCCAGCTTTTCTTGAAATTGCGCCTGAACCGTTTGATGACAATGCATTAAACTATTTTTTAGACCGGATTAAACTTAAGAAATACCAAAACAAACCTATTAAACAAATGTTGCTTGATCATAAAATGATAGCAGGTTGTGGAAATATTTATGCATGTGAAGCGTTATTTAGAGCAGGCGTTTTACCTGAGAGGAAAGTAAAAGATGTATCTAATCAAGAACGACAAATGTTATTTTATTATGTTCAAGAAGTATTAAATGAGGGTATAAATAATGGCGGTACTAGCATTTCTGATTATCGTCATGCTGATGGCAAGACAGGAGAAATGCAATTACACTTAAATGTATATAAACAAAAGACATGTAAAATATGTGGTCATGACATTGAGCAAAAAGTCATTGCATCGCGAAATAGTCATTTTTGTCCACATTGTCAGAAATAAAGGTGAGTGAATATTTATGCCAAAAGTTATTGGATTAACAGGTGGTATTGCCACTGGAAAGTCAACGGTTTCTGAGTTATTAACAGCATTTGGTTTTAAAGTTGTAGATGCTGATATAGCTGCAAGAAAAGCTGTTGCAAAAGGAACTAAAGGTTTAGAACAAGTTAGAGCAGCTTTTGGTGATAGTGCTATCACTGAGGAAGGTGAAATGGATCGCAAATATGTAGGTGAAATTGTTTTTAATCACCCAGAGAAACGTTTAGAGTTAAATGATATTGTGCATCCTATAGTTAGAGAGATAATGGAAGAAGAAAAGCAATCATATCTTAATCAAGGTTATGATGTCATTATGGATATTCCACTTCTTTTTGAAAATGAATTACAAAATACAGTTGATGAAGTATGGTTAGTATACACGTCTGAAAGTATTCAAATTGAGAGGTTGATGGAGCGAAATCAATTGTCACTAGAGGATGCGAAAGCGCGCGTTTATAGTCAAATATCAATAGATAAAAAGAGTAGAATGGCAGACCATGTTATAGATAACTTAGGAGATAAGTTGGAACTGAAACAAAACTTAGAACAGCTATTGACTGATAAAGGTTTTATTAACAAAGAAAGATAAAATTTGCTTAAGCAATTATTTATGCTTCGGCTCTAATAGATGAATGATGTAAATGTTAAATTTTACATAGATAAGTCTATTAGAGCTTTTTTTGGGCTCTATGTCAAATCGGACTGATGAGTCCTAATATTGAGATTAAGCAACCTTAGGTTGTTTAATCTCTTTTTTT
>OIFG01000076.1_pt1 | contig 75394 bp, 76 predicted proteins | sample 1582031 | NCBI WGS metagenome assembly OIFG01 (sample SAMN07501051, study PRJEB24779) | human gut metagenome | isolation source: stool | host: human infant | place: USA: Pittsburgh, PA | reverse complement strand
GCTGTTCGCTGTGCTTGTTGACGTACTTGTTGATGCGCTTTGACTGTTTGCTGTGCTTGTTGACGTACTTGTTGATGCGCTTTGACTGTTCGCTGTGCTTGTTGACGTACTCGTTGATGCGCTTTGACTGTTCGCTGTGCTTGTTGACTTACTTGTTGATGCACTTTGACTGTTCGCTGTGCTTGTTGACGCGCTTTGTGAGTTAGCTGTACTTGTTGGATCAGTTACAGTAACTTTTTTACCATTAAAGAAGTTTGTCCCACCTGTCACAGATGTAGAGTATGGGTTAAATGTAAAAGAAGTGTCTCCACTAGAATTGATAGGAACTGTCCAAGTTGTGGTTAAACCATATCCTTGTTTAGCTTGGGCTCCATTCATTTGGTAGCCGTTTGCCCAAGTATATCCACTACCCTGTTTGTTTATATTAGTTGTGTTTGCTCTTGGATTACTAACTTGAGCACCTGTTGAATCGGTAATATAACTTGTCGCTGTTGAAGGTGTTCCATATGCACTACCTAGTGTAAACATCGTTTGATTAGTTGTTCCTGTGTTGTATATTGCGTAACTATTAGACAATGCTGTAGGTCTTTCAACCGTCGTAGTAGCAGGATTATCATAAGTAACTGTATACGTAAAAGTCATAGACGTTCCATTATTTACAGTTGTTAATTTATAATAAATTGGAATATTATAATTTGTATCAGTCCCTGCACCTGTATAAGTATTTGTAGTTGAAGTTGCTGCTGCTGCTGCGAATGTTGTTGTTGCCAATCTACTAAATGTTCTAAGTTTTAGTGGTGCTGTACTTGTAGATGTACTTGTTGAATCGCTCACTAATAATGTAGAACCTAAATCTGTATTTATCTGACTTTCTGAAGTACTCGTTAACTGTGACGTCGTTGAATTAGTAGAAACTGTTGAACCACTATTACTGTCTGATGTAGAATTTGATGCCGTTATACTATTTGATTCTGTTGAATTTTTTCTTATTTGATTATCTTTTGTACTTGTTGACGTAATACTATTATCATTGGTTGAAGTACTACCTTTTTGACTATCAGTAGATGTCGTGTTGGCTTGACTATTAGTATCTTTCTCTGAAGTGGTGCTATTATTACTTGTTGAATTATCAGTAGTTGATGAACTTGAAGCTTTAGTATCAGAATTTGACATCGAGCTATCTTGCTTTTCAGAATTTGATGTAGATTTATCTGACGTTGAATCTGTACTTGTTTGACTATCTGTTGTAGATGATGAAGTACTTTTTTCTGTTGAATTTGTACTAGATGTAGCATCTTGGGAGGTACTTGTTTGACTTGAAATATACTCAGTTGTTGAGGTTTCAGACTTTGTAACTGTGGTTGAGTTTTGATTTGCAACTGTTTCACTATTAGATGCAATTTCTGAAGTCATTGGTGTTTCAGAAGCTGCGTATGCGTGATGATCATTCAACATTGCAAATGTAAAGGCGCCTCCTGCTAAACCTGTCGCCTTCATCGCTTGGTTTTTAAAATTTTTATCTTTATTAGTATCTAAATTATTAATTTGTTCAACATCTTTATTTAAAAAGGGTAGACCTAACACTTTAAGTAATTGAACTTCTCTAATCCCAGCTTTAACCCATTGTTTACCAGATTTATAAAGTTTGACCCTAGCTTTTTCTTGACCAAAGGACCGTTTAAAATTTCTCTCTTTTCTCGACATAATACTCTCCTTTATTCTCACACTTACTTCCCAATTGACTAATTGACCACAATTAATTTGAATTTACACCATTATAGTCCCTTTTACATGTAAATTGCAACAGAATTAGAAAAACTATATATATAGTTTTTCTAGATTTGATTGTACAAAGCTTAAAAATATACATAGTGCTATTCAATATAGCTTTTGATGTTTCTCTTTCAATATGTATTTAAAGGCTTATCTTATAAGGTAATATGACAAATTAATCAATCATAATTAATATAACGAGAGTATTGTTTACGTTTTAAATTCAGTACATTGCATGTAAATACATTCCATTAAACTATATAACAATTTTGTAACTGTCCCAATTTTATCCATCGTATTAAAAAAAGAATAAATTGAATAATTATTGTTGAATATAGAATATTTAAGTTATAAATGAACTAGTTTCTTCCTATTAAAATATAGTTTTCTTATACTTTTTAAAATTGAAAAATAAAAATTAATCAAAAAACATTAGAAAGAAAGTCTTATTTAATTTCTGAAGTGAATATCCAAAGGGGGAAATATCTATTTAAAATGGGAGAATAAAAAATGTTAGAACACTCAAGTAATAAATTAAACATAAAATAGATACAAGGTTGAAACGTATTCGTCTCAACCTTATCCTTACACTTCTTTAACCATGTTATACCACTTTATACCAGCATGTTGTGAGGTTGACTCTCCCTCATTGTTGTAGCCATAACGTTCATACAATGACACTAAAGCTTCTCGACATGTAAGTGTCACACCGCATCTTACTTGTTGCTTCGCCAGTTTCTCAAATTGCTCTAACAGTTTGCCCGCAATCCCTTGTCCTTGATAATCTTTGTTAACGACTAGACCTAATACACTAAGATAACCACCACTGTTAGGGTTGGATTGAATCTCTTCAAATAAGTCGTCGGTTATATATCGTTGATTAATTACAGGTCCATTAATATATCCGATTATGCGTCCTTCCTTTTCAGCGATAATAAATGTATCAGGTATTTTATTGATTCTCTGTTTCAAAGTTTTTGGCATTGCCGCTTCATCTGGCGTAAAACCCTCATTTTCAAGTTTAATAAGTGAGAACAAGTCTTCTTCTGTAACTTTGCGTAATTGCATTAAAACACCCTCTCTTATTTTCAAAAAGTTGATTATATAATAGCATACGCTTGCCTTAAATAAATATATGACAAAACTGTCATTCAGTTGATAGAAGATATTAAGGTTTAAATTAAATTATTATGTTAAGTTAAAAATATACATATTTATGATATTTTTAATTATTAAATAATCATCTTTATGTATGAAGAATGCTTTTTACTAAGGAGTGAATAAATTGATTAAAAGACGTTTTAAATATGCTTTTGGAACAACATTGATAACATCATCACTATTACTTATGTCACACGGCCATGCTTTTGCAGCAACAAGTAACATTGACCAAGAGTTCAACCATGATAACAATGGTCAACCAATTACATCCCAAGATAGTAACAACAATGTAGATTCAGGTTTCAACCATGATGTTGATGACAATAACGATACTGATCCTGGTTTCAACCATGATGTAATTAACAATAATGACCCTACTAAACACCAAGCTGAAGATAACGACATGGGTTTCAATGGCTATGCCGAACAAAACGGTCTAGTTAAACAAACATCTAAGTCTAACTCTCAACAAGACTCTGCTAAACACCAAGCTGAAGATAATGACATGGGATTCAATGGCTATGCCGAGCAAAACGGTCTAGTTAAACAAACATCTAAGTCTAATTCTCAACAAGATTCTACTAAACACCAAGCTGAAGATAATGACATGGGATTCAATGGCTATGTCGAACAAAACGGTCTAGTTAAACAAACATCTAAGTCTAACTCTCAACAATACCCTACTAAACACCAAGCTGAAGATAATGACATGGGATTCAATGGCTATGCTGAGCAAAATGGTCTAGTTAAACAAACATCTAAGTCTAATTCTCAACAAGACCCTGCTAAACACCAAGCTGAAGATAATGACATGGGATTCAATGGCTATGCTGAAAAGCATCATTTAGTTAAACAACAAGATCAATCACCAAAATCACAAATGAATTCGACACTTAGTAAACAAGCAACTCGTTCTCAAGAAACGAGTCAAACTTCATTACATCACGAATTACCTATGACAGGTGAACGCGCCTCAACGACAACGTTTGTTTACAGTTTTATAGCTTTCATATTAGGCGTAGGTGTCATTAGCCTCAGACGTAAATTTTCGAAATAAGCAATAACTATATTTTTCTAATTATCTGTTACTTTTATTACTAGAGCATTTCTTTTATGCATATGAAAATGAAGAGGCTATCATTAAAGGTGTATTAACCTATAAGCGATAGCCTCTTTTTTATAACTTCTAAACTAATAATAATTTAATGCCTCTAATAATATTTTTAATGAACAAATAAACGCCTACTACCACCAATACAACTGCAATTGTCCATGAGCCAAATACAATCCAGCTTTCTGTATTAGTTGATGCATTGCCCATAACACTAGCAGATAGCATCAATGCTAATGGCGCTAATGTAAAGCAAACCCAAGTAAGTATATGGTTAAATAATGCTTTACGAGCATGAATTGATACAGGTTTGTCAGCGATAATCCACATTACAATAGGTAATAGTACCGGTGCAAAAAACACACTTAAATAACTTATAGATGATGCAATATTTTCATTTCTACTACCATAGAATTCATCGTTTCTATATTTATTACTATTTACATTTTCCATATTTACTCACCTCACTTATATATAAACATATAAAATAGGATATTTTTAGAGAGAAAGCCCAAAATTACAACTCTGTAAGTTTCGGATAGTTTATAACTTTGTAGAAATGTGAGACATAACTATGGCAAATAAATTAGTAAATGAATGGTTAAAATTTATATCTTAATGCAATAACATTTCAATGCAGTTAGAACACAATGTTGTAATTCATCGACAAGGTTATAATGCTGACAAACGTGATGCCTATGCTGCGATGTCAAAAAGGTTCGTCATCCCTACAATGAAGTCAAAATCATTTTTAAAAACACATTACATAGGGTTTTTAAAACATAAAAAATAAACCATGGTAATGGGACGCCACTCATATCAATTGCTTTGACCCATCTCCATGGTATATTTAAACATTGAAAAACCGAGCCGGTTAAACATACTTTAAAATTTATTCGACTCTCTCATCTATACAATTCGCTTACGTATTGCGCCTGAAATTAAGTCAACAATTGCGACCATAATAACTAATCCGATTAATATGATACCTACTCTGTCCCAAGATCGTGTTTGAAGTGCGAAAATTAATGGTGTACCAATTCCTCCAGCACCGATAAGTCCTAAAATCGAGGCAGAACGTAAATTCAATTCAAAACGATATAACACAAGCGATAAAAATGATGGTAATATCTGTGGTATAACTGCAAAGATCAAAGTTTTCGTCTTGTTAGCACCACTTGCTTTCAATGCTTCGACTGACGTGAAATCTAACCTTTCAATATCTTCAACGAATAATTTTCCTAGCATCCCTACTGAATGTATACCTAAAGCTAGTACACCTGAAAATGACCCCGGACCAACCGCTTTAATGAAAATTAGAGCCATAACAATCTCTGGAAATACACGTATCACACTTAATATAAATTTAGTGATACCGGTTACTGGACGAATTTTGATTAAATTCTGTGCACCTAGAAAGGCAAATGGAATACAGATAATAGCTGCAATAAACGTACCAATCACCGCAATCGCAAACGTTTCAAGTAATCCACGTAATAAATCTTCACCAGCAGGAATATATACATAACCCCAATCTGGATGAAAAAGTCCGTGAAAAATAGATTTTAAAATTTCAATGGATTTGGATTTTAATTCTAATGCGGGCATTCCTACAAAACCCCATGCAATAATAGCCAAAACAACAATTGCAATAATCCAATTTTTAATTATTTTTTGCTTATGCTTTTTTGATTTAATAGGAAACTTTTGTTCTAAATTATCTTTATTTTGTGTCATGCGAGTTGTTCCCTCACTTTCGAGCTTACATAGTCAATTATGACAACAATAACTAATGTAAATAGAATAATCATCGCAGTTTTAGGATATTGGAATAAGCCTAAAGTAGAATCATAGAACAATCCAATACCGCCAGCGCCTACAAGACCAAGTACCGCTGAAGCACGAATGTTAATTTCAAAAGCGAACAACACATATGAGAAGAAAGTTGATAATATTTGTGGCACAACGCCGAAGACAATCCATTTCGTTTTATTTGCCCCAACTGCCGTCATGGCTTCCATTGGTCCTGGATCTATGGTTTCAAGTGCTTCATATAATAACTTTGCAATAACACAAATAGTTAAGATAAATAGTGCTAATACACCTGGAATTTGACCAATACCAAAGACAGCTACAAATATAGCTGCTAGTAATAAATCTGGTATCGTACGCACAATATTTAAAATAAAACGAGCGGGAATTGAAATCCATTTCGTTTTAACAATATTACTTGCACAGATTAAAGCAATTGGGATAGATACAATCGCGCCTAGAAATGTCCCAACAATAGCCATGCGAATGGTATCTAACATAGGTTTCAATATTGTATGTATATATGCCCAGTCTGGCGGTACCATTTGTCCAAAGAATGAACCAATTTGAGGTAAACCTACCATTAAATCGGCAAAACTAAAGCCAGTATATAAGAAACTCCATATTATTAAAGCTAATACTAGAAAAATAGTAAAACTCGTTTTAAGCGAAAACTTTTTATTCAAATATTCATCATATTTACTCGTTGTAGGTGTCGTCATATTATTCAACCCCTAGCTTCTCATCATCTTTAAGTTTACGACCGTAAATATCATTAAACACTTCTTCAGTTGCTTCACTTGCAGGGCCATCGAATACAAGTTCACCAGCACGAAGCCCTATAATACGCGTACCGTATTCAAGTGCTAAATCTACAAAATGCAAGTTAATAAGAATCGTAATACCTAATTCTTCATTTATCTTCTTTAAATCATCCATCACTTGTTTTGTTGTTAGAGGATCCAAAGATGCTACAGGTTCATCAGCTAAAATAATTGCTGGTTCTTGTGCTAATGCACGAGCAATTGAAATACGTTGTTGTTGACCACCAGACAATTCATCAGAACGTTGGTCGTATTTATCCAGAATATTCACTCGCTCTAAAGCATCCATGGCTTTTACTTTATCTTCTTTTGGAAAAAGACCTAACACCATCTTCCAAGTTGGATGATAGCCTACTCGTCCACTTAACACATTGCGTAATACAGATGATCGTTTTACAAGATTAAAATGTTGGAAGATCATCCCAATATTACGGCGCATCATTAGTAGATCATTACCTTTAGCTTTCGTAATCGATTTACCTTCAATAAGAATATCACCAGATGTTATATCATGAAGTCGATTAACTGATCTTAATAGCGTTGATTTCCCTGCACCTGACAAGCCTACGATAACTGCGAAATCTCCCTTTTCAATATTCAAATTGATGTCTTTTAGTCCTACATGCCCATTTGGATAAACTTTATTGACATCTTTAAATTCAATTTGACTCATTTAAATAGCACCCTTTATTTTTGCAAAGAAAGACGTGAGACAGAATTGTTAACGAATTCGTTTTCTTACCCCCGCAAGGAACACAAGAACTGAGAAAGCTAGATTTAAGAGCTATCTCAGTTCAGTCAGCTACTGCGAATTTGTTGAGTAGCCTCAAAAATATTATTTTCGACCTTGCTCCTCTTTGCTTTTATTAATCTACAATGTTCATTAGTCTAAGTTTAGATATATTGTGATAATATTAAAACTTCAATTTCGTTTAATGATGTTCTAATATTATTTCATATCTTGAACTTGTTTTTCATATTTTCTTACAATATCAAAGTCTGAATCTTTGGCATCTGTGTATCCTTCATGAGAGTATACTTCACTGATGATTTTATGACCTTCTTTTGTTTTTGCAATATCTTTAAATGCTTTTTTAAGTTTATCTTGGAATGCTTTATCCATATCTGGACGAACTGAAATTGTGTCATTTGGAATAGGTTCTGTTAATTTAATAATCTTAGTATCTTTAAATACATTTGGTTGGTCCTTTTTAACGATTGTACGTGCGTCTTGGAATACTGCTGCCGCATCAACATCACCGTTAAGTAATGAAATGACTGCTTGGTCGTGTCCTTTAACATTAACAATCTTCATATCTTTCGTTGCATCAATTCCCGCTTCTTCTTTAAGTGTTGAGATAGGGAATGTGTATCCTGCTGTAGACGTTACATCTTGTAATGCAATCTTTTTCCCTTTTAAGTCTTTTAAGCTATTGATGCCAGAATCTTTTTTAACTAATATTTCTGATTTATAGTCATCTACTAATTTTTTTGAATTAGAACCATCTTCATTAACGCCATAACGTTGTGCTTTTAACAATAAGTCTGCTGCTTTTTGATCATGTGCTAATGTATAAGCTGTTGGTGGTAAGAAACCTACATCCACTTTTTTAGATTTCATCGCTTCAACGATTGTATTATAGTTTGTTGATACAGAAACTTTTACTGGGATGTCTAATTTTTTAGATAATAATTTTTCAAGTGGCTTCGCTTTTGCTTCAAGTGTGTCAGCATTTTGAGATGGCACGAATTGCACTGTTAATTCTTTAGGTTTGTAACCATCTTTACCAGAATCAGAACCGCTGTCAGAACTTTTGTTGTTGCTATCTAACGAGCTATTATTTCCACATGCTGCCGCAAAAATAATAACTGTTAAAGCTAGCACTAAAAGATACTTCATTTGCTTCATAACTGTATTGCCCCCGTTCGATATGTATAAAATCGTGTAATTTGTCAATTTATATGACAATATAAGATTATCACAATATTAATTCAAATAATATTTAATTAATGTGAAATTTATATAAAATCTATTTATATCATTAAGATATTGTAAATAATTCCTAAAAATTCTTTTTAAATCTATTCTGTGTAGCTTTTATACTATAATTTTGCTATATAAAGATATAATTATTTTGAAAACGAATAATGATTGATTAACATGCATACCTTATAATTATAAATATTAATCACTGTCATTAATGAAAGGATGGTACTTATGACTCAACTTAGCTTTTATATCGTTAGTGATGTTCACGGCTACATATTCCCAACTGATTTTTCAAAGACGAATCAACAGTTACCTATGGGTTTATTATATGCTAATCTACTTATCGAACAATCAAGCAAAAACGACGATATTTATTTCAAAATCGACAACGGCGATTTCCTACAAGGGGCACCTTTATGCAACTATTTAGTATCAGAGTTACGCTCTAGCAAACCGTTAACAACGATATATAACCGCTTAAATTTTGATTTGGGAACGATTGGTAATCATGAATTTAACTATGGCTTACCATACCTTATAGACACACTACAAAACCTTAACCATCCAGTGCTTTGTGCTAATATTTTAGATTCGAAACAACAACCTTTTACAGGTGAAGGCGTACATTATTTTGAAAAAGAAGGACTAACAATAGGCGTCATCGGTTTGACTACACAAAATATCCCTAACTGGGAACAACCACATCATATCGAAGGCTTAATTTTCAAGAGTGCGATTGAAACACTTACCCAACTATTACCTAATGTCCGTGAAAAAGCTGACATCGTCGTCGTTTCATATCACGGCGGATTCGAACGTGATATAGATACAGAGGAACCAACTGAAGATTTAACTGGTGAGAATGAGGCTTCCGAAATTCTACATCGTTTCCATGAAAGCATCGATGTATTGATTACAGGTCACCAACATCGAGATATCGCGACAGTTAAATATGAAACTGCCGTTATTCAACCTGGTACACGTGCAACACAAATAGGTAAAGTAACGCTAACGATTGGCGACAATAATCAGATTATTGATACGCAAAGCGAATTGTTACCTGTAGTGGGAGACTCAGAATACAGTCTATTACCGGAAGATTCTAAGCTATTAACACATCTAGAAGACTGGCTAGATACTGAAATCACGACCTTACCTGAACCGATGTTAGTAGAAGATCAATTTGAGGCACGAATGAAACCTCATCCACTTATTAATTTAATAAATGTTATGTTATTGGAGAAAAGTGGTGCTGATATTGCAAGTACGGCACTCTTCGACTCAGCAGCAGGATTTAATAAACGTATTACTATGCGTGATATTATTAATAATTATCCTTTTCCCAATACATTCCAAGTTTTAAAACTTACTGGTGCAGGCATTAAAGACGCTTTAGAAAAATCAGCAAGCTACTTCACGCTTAACGATAAAAATGAAATAACAATCAACGATGCATTTTTATATCCGAAACCACAGCATTTTAACTATGACATGTATGGCGGTATCACTTATACCATTCATGTAAGAGAACCTATTGGTCAACGCGTAACTGATATTAAGGTTGGCAATGAACCACTTATCAGTGATAAAACTTATACCATTTGTGTCAACAACTATCGTGCTGTAGGCGGTGGTAATTATGACATGTTCGCTGAAGCACCTGTAGTTAAAGATATACAAGAAGAAGGTGCACAACTTTTAATTGATTTCATTACCAATAACGATATATCTAACATACCTCAAGTTCTTAACTTCAAAGTCGAACTATAATTTTCCTCTTACATCATTTAAATAGTGTACAATATAAATGTAAATATTCTCACTAGAAAAGGAGTTCATTATTATGAGTGAATTTTTAGCTGCCATTGTCGGAGGTATCTTTGCGCTAATTGGGACATTTTGGGGGATTAAATATCAAATCACTAAAGAGAAAGAAGAAAAACGTGAAGATTATAAAAATGATATTTTGAGTATGATAGATTTAACTGCTTATAAAGCATCTAAAATAAGTAAAATTCATTTAAGTGAAACCAATGCTCTAATAAACAAGCCGCAAACGTTAGAAAAATGCGATGATGTGGAGGGACTTTTTGTAAAATTAGACGATCAAATTCAAGAATTATTGGGTACTATGAGTCACCATGAAGAAGAATCTAATAAACCTATTCGTGATTTACTAAATTGCTATGAATCACTGGAGAATTATATCTCAAAATTTTCTATAGCTGCAAGAATCTATAATGATAAATACGAAACAAACTCTGACGATAAGCGCGTTATCATCGTGAGAACCAAAGAGAAATTAGATCGTAACATAGATACGTTTATAAATGATTTACGTCAATTTTCTAAACATCACTTCAATCACGATATGTACGAACCAACTTTAAAATTCGAATCTGAATAACTATAATAGAACACCTCTAATATCAGTACGATGACACACTGACACTAGAGGTGTTTCTTCAACTCAACTTTCATTTTTCAAATTGGAAATGTTTCTTTTCATAAAAATAATTAACTGCATTAATTAAAATACCTAGAATAATAATCCCCCCTGATACAAAGGTAATCATTAAATAAGGTAAACCGATTGATAATAAAATTGAACCAATAATGGCACCTAAGAAATTTGCCACATTAAAAATAGACGCCGCTAATGTACTCGCAAGTAATGGTGCTTCTTTGGCACTTAATATAATCTTACTATTTAATAATGGTGTCGTACCAAATGTTCCAAATCCAAATAAGAAACATATAATAATTGCTAAAATCGCATTATGCACAAAAGTGACAAATAGTACGATAGTTAAAAATAATAATAAAAACGTATAGAATAGATATTTAGTTAGTTTAGGTTCTGGCACATTTCCTGTAATTAAGTTACCTAACACACCACCTAAACCAAACATAAATAGACAAATAGTTAACCCTACTATTTTAAAAGGTGCGAAGTCATGTATCATTGGCTCCATAAACGTGTATGTTGTGAATACGCCAGAATAACCAAAGACGATAATAGACATCACGATTAAAATGTGTGGGTTTTTAAATACTTTTAATTCATTTTTTACATTAGATTCTGTACTTAGAGATACATCTGGTACAAACTTCAACATACCTAGCATTGTAATAATCGCTAAACCAATCATAACGCCAAATACAGCTCTCCAATTCGCAAAGCCACCTAAGAATGATCCGAATGGCACACCAATCATAACCGCAATTGTTAATCCTGCTTGGACTAATGCGATGGCTTGCGGTTGTTTACCACGAGGTGCAACGGCTGCAGCCACACTCATACACACGCCAAAGAATGGTGCGTGCATTGAAGCTGACAACAATCTTGATAACAGCAATACTTGAAAATTGGGTGCCAACATCCCTACCACATTACTACCTATAAATATGGCAACCAAAATGGGTAATAAGCGTTTGGCACGTACATTCATTGTAAATATACGCATGAATGGTCCAATTAATGCAACACTCACAGCATACACACTAATTAATAAACCTGCACTTGAAATAGACACTTTCATATCACTTGCGATTTGAGTTAATAATCCTGTAACAACATATTCTGCCATACCGACTGTAAATGTACCTAACATGAATATGAAAAACATCATTCTGTTACCTTTCATCATTGCTACCTCCTTTTTTGTTGCTCTCAAAAATAATACGAGTGCTATATTACAAAAAATTAGATACCATGTGAAGAGATTTGTTCAGATTTTTTATTTTCTTAAGTCAGTGTTCGCAAGTTTTCATATATTTTCATTGTATTAAAATTAAGACAATTTCAAGTATGAAGTATTTCGAAAACCATTCCATATATGCAACATTTTCAATCAAAATGTCACTATGTTAATCTAACTAGCATAGGAGTGATACGATGTCTGAATCTAAAAAAGATAAATCCAAACAACCACTTTGGGAACTCATAATTAATATTATCCTAGAACTATTTAGTGCGATCATTCGATTTTCCAAACATTTAATACCTTAATTACTTAAGTGATGTGGTGAATAATTAATTGCAATCAATGCGACCACAACACATAATCCGCCTATCATAATGTGCAATGTGAAAGGTTCACCTAACCCTATAATTGAAAAAATGGTTGAAAGTAAGGGCACTAAAAATAGAAAACTGCTCGAAATCGTAGCACCTCGTAAATTTAAACTGCTAAACCATAATCCAAATGATCCAATAGACGCAGGAAACACAAGCCACCAAAACCATACCCATCCCCAACCATTCAATTGTCCAATGTGATAGCGCTCTCCTAACAATTGGCTAATCAAGAACATGATGATGCCACCAAATAATAGCTGCCATCCCGTTAATACCCAGGCGCCTTTATCAAACTTAAATTGCTTAGTCACGACAGTATTACATGACCAACATAGTGAACCAAGTAATGCGACACACGCGCCCCACCCTAGCAATGAACGGTCTAACCCTAGACATATCGTAACCCCAATCACACCAATCACGAGTGCAACCACTTTAATCATTGTTAAACGCTCTTTCAGTATAAAATGCGCAAGAACAGCTAACCATAATGGATTGGTAAACAGTAAAACGGCAGACATTGAAGAGGATACACCCAATGACATTGCTATATTTAATAATCCCATTGTTCCAGCCGTTTGTAATAAACCGATTGTAGCGACAAATATAAAGCCTTTATAACTATTATGATCAATTGATGGTAATACATATTTAACGCCCCTTTTCAAAAATAAAACCAATAAGATAATGAATCCCGCGATGGTAAAACGCCATCCGCCTAGTAACATAGGTGGTACGTGTTCAATTGAGATGAGGTACTTCCCAGTTGGAAAAGAAGAGCCCATACATATGGTCGTCAAAATGATACATATATAGAAATATAAGTACGAACGTTGATGTAAATTCATAGATGTCATCTCCAGGTCATATATTAAAGATAATTAAGATATTCTTTATCTTTAATTAGTATTATAATGCACCCTTTCTATTTTTCAATCCTAATATATAAAAATTTTATATTATATTTTATAATAAAAGAAACGTTTATCATTGGAGGACTGTTATGAAATTATCTATAGGATGGGAACAAGCCGTCTATGTTCTCTTAATGCTGAATCTACTATCAGAACATAGCGTGATGACCTCTACTGCTTTAAGTGATCGTTTAAATGTTTCAGATTCTTATTTAAAGAAGATTATTAAAGCTCTTGTTAAAGAAGGTCTCGTTAATTCTTCTACGGGCAAAAATGGTGGCTTTTCTTTAAATAAGCCTTTAAATCAAATCACATTTTATGATGTTTTTCTAGCAATTGAAGGTCGAGACGCGATCTTTTCTAGTCAGCAATTATTGAAACCCTTCTTAGGTGAAAATGAAGGTCAAAAAGCAGAAATGTGTGTAGTTAGTCATGCATTAAATACAATTCAACATACACTTATCTCCACTTTATCTTCGATTACATTGGATGAAGTAAATCAAAACATCGTCACAAAATATCGTCTAAACGATTTAAACCAATGGGTTTTAACAAATAGCAAAACACTGTAATACAAGCCTTCAGGATGTCTTACTCCAGACAATCCGAAGGCTACTTTTTATATCTATTTTGACAAAAATACAAGTCTTTTTGACTAATATACTTGTCAAATTGACAAAGATAATGTAACGTAAAAACCAAGGAGTTGATGAATATTGCGAAATCGTCTTAAAGAATTACGTGCTCGCGATGGCTTCAATCAAACACAACTCGCTAAACAAGCCGGTATATCTCGGCAAACAGTTTCTTTGATTGAACGTAATGATTTTATGCCGTCCATTTTAACAGCGGTTAAAATTGCGCGTATATTCAATGAACCAGTTGAAAATGTCTTTATATTTGAGGAGGGAGATTTATGAAAGTAAAACGCTATCTTATATTACTAGTACTTGGTGGCATTATTGGTGGTTTTGTGGGTTCTTCAATGGGAAGTATTAGTAATTTTCTATCAAATGTTAATTTTGCACATACCCATTTTGGGTTAATCATTTGTATCATTGCATCGCTAATTATCATTGGTCTTACATTTTATTTGTGGAAAGTTCAAAAAGATGCGCTTAAATTTAAAAATCAAAGTCTCAATTCTATTGAAGATGATGATGCTGATTTATTCGAAATGAAATCCAACTTAAACTTCAATAAATCTAGTATTATCATCTATATTCAATTAATCATAAGTTTTGTTGCGCTTTTATTAATCGTCTTTGGCCATGGTTCAAATAGTGATGTATTGTACGCTATCATCCCTTATATGTTGACCATCATACCTTCAATAATGCTAGGCTTTTTCAATCGTCGTTTCGATTCACGTTATCCTAAAATAGGAGAAAAAAATTATACTGAAAAAACCTTAGCACTTTTGGATGAAGGTGAACGTCATATCGCTATAGTAAGTATGTATAAAAACTACGGAGTAAACTTAGTACTATTAATGATCGCAATTATATTTTTAAGTATCTTCTCTATTGATACTGGCTCAAATCAAACACTAGGGATACTATTCTTAATAATTATTTTCGCCTATAACAGTTTAGGTTATATGTTAAAAGTACGTAAATTTTACAAATCCTAGTTATTTATTAATTAATCTATATTATGATAAAAGCAACTAATCTTTAATTGAATTAAATCTAATACTAATCAACAGAAAGAGTGGTTTATTATGGAACATCTATTGCAAGTGCAAGATCTCAACAAGTCGTACAAGAAATCCAATTTCCATTTGAAAGATATTTCTTTAACACTTCAACCTGGCGAAATTATTGGTTTAATTGGTAAGAATGGTTCAGGTAAATCAACATTGATTAATACATTAGTTGGTAACCGTTTTAAAGATTCTGGAGAGATTTCATTTTTTGATCAAGTTATCTCTGATAAGGATCATGCATACAAAGAGCATATTGGCGTTGTATTCGATGACTTACGTGTGCCTGATAAACTCGAAATTAAAGATATGGATAAAGTTTTTGCGGATATTTTCAAAACGTGGAACAGTGATCGTTTCTTTGAAGTCATTCAGCGTTTCGAATTACCAACTAACGTTCAAATTAAAACATTCTCAAGAGGAATGCGTATGAAAGCAGCCTTAGCCATGGCTCTAGCGCATGATACAAAATTACTCATACTGGACGAAGCAACTGCTGGTATGGACGTATCAGGACGTGAAGAAGTCATTGAAATGTTGGAAGACTATATTTCAGAGGGTAATGGCATACTCATTTCATCTCATATTTCCGAAGATATAGAACATTTAGCTACAAAATTAATCTTTATGCGTGATGGTGAAATTGTACTTCAAGAAAGCAAGGAAGAATTGTTAAATCAATACGGTATTGTCGAAGTTGATGAGCATGATGATTTAGATATTCCACAAGACATCATCATTGCATCAAGAGTGAGACAAGGTCAACGCCAAACCTTAGTCAAGGATTGGTCTAGTGTGACAAACGCTAACCCACTTAACACTATTGATGACGCAACAAAATTAATTATGAGAGGTGATAAATAATGAAAGGTCTAATTTTAAGTAGTTTCTATGCATCTAAAAAATCACTTATCACATATTTAATTGTAGCTATTGTAGCAAGTTTCTTATTCGCTTTTATAAATCCAGCAATGGCATGTTTCTTACCAATGATTTTCTTATTGTCACCAGTGACGGATAACTTAAAGCGAGAAAAAGATTCTAAATGGATGTATTATATTTCAACATTGCCAACACATCGAAGTGCTTACATTAAAAGTTATTTCGCATTTTATGGCATACTCATCTTTATCGGATTAATTATTGGATTAATTGCAGTATTAGCGATACATCAGAATTTAATGTTAACACTTATTTCAGGTTTAGTAGGTATTGGTGCGGCAGGCACATATGCTATCATGTTCCCGTTAACATTTAAATTTGGTCCTGAAAATTCAAATGTCATCATGATTTCAACATCGGTTATCGTTCTTATTTTATTCTTTATTACTTACTTTGGTGTTATTATGTCTGCCATTGTACGTTCAGGTTCATTCTCTGATTTAGGAACAAATCCTACAGATATCTTTTTTATTAGTTTATATGCAATACTTGGTTTGATTTGTTTAGTGGCTTCTTATTTCATTTCAATAGCCATTTTCAACAAACAAGAACTGTAATTTTTTGAATAATAACATAGTTTAATATATTAATACTGGTTCTAAACACGAGGCATCAACTGCTATCAAGTGTTTGGAACCTTTTTCGTCTCTATTCTTACATGCGTCATTCCATCATTATAGGGTATGGATTACTAAAAGCTTTTAACAAAGGAGTCCTCATCTAATGGATATTCAAACTATCGAACACTATTTAAATATTGATTCATCAAAATATCATGAACCTTCACTTGAAGCACTCAATTATTATATTAAACGCTATATGTTGGCCGTTCCTTTTGAAAATATCAATGTCCAAAATGGCATGCCTGTTTCTGTAGAAATTAATGATTTGTATGATAAATTGATCAATCAGCATCGTGGTGGATTCTGTTACGAAATGAATCATTTCTTTGGGACTTACCTTGAAGAAAAAGGTTTCACCGTATATCGTATGTCTGCAACTGTTGAACAACCTAATGGCAATCGTAGTCCAGAAGGTTCACACATGTCACTTGTAGTTCCAATTAATGACGTATATTATGTCGCAGATGTAGGCTTTGGTGACTTACCTTTACAAGCCTTGCCTATTACAAATATAGATCCTACTCACCCCGTTACAGATATTACCGGTGAATTCCGAGCAATTTCAGAGCATGAAGGAACTTATAGCATTCAGAAACTCGAAGATGATAGTTGGATCACACGTTACGAGGCTCGTTTCCAACCTAAGCAAATAGAAGATTTTGAAGATATGATTCAATATAATTCACAACATCCAGATTCTATTTTTGTACAACAACTTATCGTTACTCAACCACAATCATTTGGACGTGCAACGATGTCCTCACACCATCTAACGCTAAGTAAACAAGATGGCAAAGATAAATATGATGTAACTTCAGATAACTACCGAAATATTTTAAAAGAATACTTTAATCTTGATGTTAAAATCAAACCATTAGAAGCATAATTTAATATGACCAGCAAGTTAATCTAGATTTAAGAGGTGTAATTATGACTAATATAGACATTATTGGTGCCAAACAAAATAACTTAAAAAATATAAATGTATCAATTCCGAAGCACCAATTAACAGTTTTTACAGGGCGTTCAGGTTCGGGTAAGTCTTCCCTCGTGTTCAATACTGTAGCTGCAGAATCTGAAAGATTGTTAAATGAAACATATTCAAGTTATGTGCAACATCAACTAACACAATATGAGAAACCAGACGTCGATCAAATTAAACATCTTCCTGTCGCAATGATTATTAATCAGAAACGACTTGGAGGTAACTCTCGTTCAACTGTAGGTACAATTTCTGATATTTACGCGTCTGTCCGACTGCTATGGTCACGTATCGGCAAACCATTTGTCGGTTATTCAGATATCTTTTCTTTCAATAACCCTAAAGGTATGTGCGAAACATGTTCAGGACTAGGTTATGTTGAGGATATTGATTTAAATGAATTACTTGATTATGATAAATCACTTAATGAGGATGCGATTAAATTCCCTTCATTTAGACCTGATAGTTGGCGAGGTAAACGTTATTTATATACAGGTTTATTTGATAATGATAAGAAATTAAAGGATTATACGAAAGAAGAAATGGATACGCTTTTATACACCGAACCAACTAAATTAAAGAATCCACCATCAAATTGGCCTAGAACTGCCAAATTTGAAGGATTAATTCATCGATTCCGCCGTTCATTTTTACTCAATGATAATTTTGAAAAGAAACGTTTTAAAGAAGATATTGACCGAGTGGTATCGAAACATGATTGTCCTGATTGTCATGGTCAACGTCTTAATGACACTGTATTAAGCTGTGAAATCAATGGCTTAAATATTGCAGAATTCACAAACCTACAAATTGATGAGGCGTTAGCCTTTTTAAAAAAAATAAAATCAGGCAAAGCACGTGTGATTATAGAGCCACTTAAGAAACAACTAGAAGCATTAAGTTATATTGGGTTGAATTATTTAACACTAGCGCGAGAAACAACTTCGCTATCTGGTGGTGAGTCACAACGTATTAAGCTCATTCGTCACCTTAATAGTCCTTTAAGCGACTTAATCTATATTATTGATGAACCAAGTGTCGGACTACATCCAGAGGATATTCAGCGTATCAACGATATCATTCAATCCTTAAAAGATAAGGGCAACACAGTCCTCGTTGTAGAACATGATCCAGATGTTATAAAGACCGCTGATCATATTATTGATTTAGGACCTTTAGCAGGCAAAAATGGTGGTGAAATTACATTTACTGGCTCTTATAATGAATTACTCAGTTCGGACACAAGTACTGGTCAAGCGTTGAACCGACAGCATCAACTTAAAAAAACGCCACGTAAATCGAAAGACATGCTTCAAATTGCTAATATTAGTCGCAATAACTTACAAAATGTCTCAACTAAACTACCTAAGCATGCAATGACTGTTGTTACAGGTGTTGCAGGTTCAGGTAAAAGTTCACTCATCACTGCAGGATTTGAACGTGAACAAGAGGCTATCTTTATTGACCAGAAACCTGTCCATGCATCAAATCGTTCTAATCTACTTACTTATCTAGATATCTTTGATGATGTACGTAGTTTCTTTAGTCAACATACTGGTCTTAAGAAGAGTATGTTCAGCTATAATTCAGAAGGTGCCTGTCCGGAATGTCATGGTAAAGGTGTTTTAAAAACGGAACTTGCATTTATGCCAGACTTTTCACAAGTATGTGAATTATGTGGTGGTACAAGATATCGTCCAGAAGTGTTAGAAGCTAAAGTAGAAGGTTATTCTATTGCGGATATTTTAGCATTAACCGTGGATGAAGCCATTGAAAAATTTAGCGACAGTCCAGGTATTATACGACCGCTTCAAGCATTAGCGGATACAGGATTAAACTATATGACTCTCGGACAATCATTAGATACCCTTTCAGGTGGTGAAATTCAACGTGTGAAACTAAGCCGTTACCTGACACAAGATGTGACCGATAAGATCTTTATCTTTGATGAGCCAACAACTGGGCTACATGAAGATGATTTGCCAATTCTAATCGATTGCTTTAACCATCTTATTGAAGAAGGCAATACGGTTATCTTGATTGAACATAATTTAACGATGATGACTCAGGCGGATTGGTTAATTGATATTGGGCCTTATGCTGGAGATAAAGGTGGCCAATTACTTTACGCGGGTGAACCTGAAGGCATCTTTGACATCGACAATTCCATAACCGCTAAACATTTAAAACGATATATTGGCCAATAAATAAACTAAACAAATATCCCCACATGCTAATTCGTCATGTGGGGGTGAATTTTATCTACACTTATAGTAACTTGTGTTGGTGCAACAATTCTTCGATATAGGTACCTTTTATTTTCTTCAAGAAAGCGTTAAGAGCGAGTTTCTGTATTTTGTTATGTTCTGAGAGTTCTGATAGATTTTTACCATCATTAAGTTCATATAAGGCATCCATCAATATACGAAGGTCGAATTCTGTTGCAACCACTTCAGGGACACCTCTATCTATGTCCAATAATTGGTATACTGCTTCCATAGCAGTCCTTACCGAATATTCAGTGGTAAATACAGTATCTCTTTCTGTTTCTGCAAAATTACCAATAAAGGCTATGTTGCGAGCATTTTCAGGCACGACAAGTGGTCTGTCTCCAATGGATCTAGGCATAAAATAAGAACAGATATATGGCATATAGACTGGTATCGTATTACATTGCGTTTTAGCGAGGTCTTCAATTTGATTGATAGGAACGCCCATATGATATAACCATTCTTGGCAAATTTCATTTCCACTGCATTCAGTGATAGGTTTATGGATGTAATCCCCGTTTATGTTTGAGTATAATGCATAGATCCAAACGCTCACCTCGTCTTCGGGTTGGCTTTTAAATTGTTGTTGACGATTAACAGTAAAACTCATTTGCCATTTAGAATCATTAACAGTAACAATACCACCTGTCACTGTCTTGCCGGCTAGAGGGTCTCGTTTACAAATTTGCTCGATTGTATTAATAATTGTCATGTTATTTGTCGTCGCGGTTGCTGATACAAACCAACTTTTGTCTGGTAAACGATGATAGAACTTTTCGGGACAACCAAACTCAGGGCTCTGTTTGGCAAGATTACGCCATAACGTCCAACTACCACCGATTTCTTTTGTAGGGGGTGCGGGTGTGTTGTTATCTCCATAAGTTGAACTTTCAGTGATACTACCATTTGTAACAAATACTAAATCATCTGGCGTTAGTGGAATGATATCATCTTTACCTGAACGCTTAAGTTGTATTTCACGCGCAACCTTCTCTTTTGTTGTGATATCTACTTTTATATTCAACACTTGAACATCATATTGAAATTGCACACCGTGGGACTCTAAGTAAGCAATCATCGGAAGAACTAGTGATTCATATTGATTATATTTGGTGAACTTAAGGGCACTGAAATCTGCTAATCCTCCAATATGATGTACAAAGCGCATTAAATATCGACGCATCTCCATTGCAGAATGCCATGGCTCAAATGCGAACATCGTTTTCCAATAGATCCAGAAATTCGAATGCAAAAAGTCATTTGAGAAGACATCCGTAATCTTCACGTCGTTTAATGTCTCTTCTTTCATTAAACATAAATGAATGATTTCTTTAATGGCTTGTGGCGTCAAAGTAAAATCACCATCAGTAGATAACTGATGCCCCCTTTTCTCAATAACACGACAACGTGAGTAATTAGGATCTTCTTTATTTAACCAATAAAACTCATCTAGAACGGAAGCATTATCCATTTCAAGTGACGGGATGGAGCGAAATAAATCCCACAAACATTCGAAATGGTTCTCCATTTCTCTTCCACCTCTCACAACATAGCCTTTCAAAGGAAGTTCATCTCCATCTAAACTTCCACCAGGTTTAGATAATTCTTCTAAAACATGGATTTTTGACCCATCCATTTGTCCGTCTCTAATCAAGAAACATGCAGCAGCTAGAGATGCTAATCCGGAACCAATAAGATAAGCTGATTTAACCTCTACATTTTCTGGTTTTTCAGGACGTGCAAATGCTTCATAATTTCCATTACTATAGTACATACGTATCACTTCCCAAGTTTTCATAGTTTTTAATTTTTAGATTGAAAAGTAGTAAACTATAAGTAATCTTAAAGAAATTAATCTACCCTTCGATAGTATTATAAAATGACGAGGGGCAAGAATTGTGCGTCACTTATGTGTGTTTGTAACATAAGCGACATTTTATTCAAACTGTCCGATATGAGGAGTGATTAAGTTGAACAAACAAGATTTACGCGTCCAAAAAACACATCAAGCCCTAATTACTTCATTTTCTGATTTACTACAAACTAAATCTTTTGAACAAATAACGGTTCAAGACTTATGTGCAAAAGCAAATGTACGACGATCAACCTTTTATCGTCATTTTAATGATAAGTATGACTTGTTAAATCATGTTGTCGGCACGTTGATTGATCATTTTAGAGAGCTATATTTACCCGACATTAATCCCGACAACCCACGACAATTTTTTGAGAAATTGATGAGAGATGTTTTGACATTTATTCACGATAATAAAGACATTGTCCGTAGCGTTATAACACTCAATTTTTACGGCGAAGTTTATACTATTTTTTATGAACAAATCTATAAAGCAGTTCAAAAGCAAATTGAATTTGATCGACAGAGTGGTCAATTTTATGTAGATGTAACAATATATGGAGAATTTTTAACTGGAGGTATTTTGAGCGTCATCACGAATTGGATTCAACATGGACAACAGCAATCGATTGATAAAGTGACTAAAGAAATTGTTAATATGATATGTGGCGCAAGAGAAGTACATTTGAAGAAACTGAGCTAAAACGCCTTTATTAAAGATATTCATTATTTGAAAAATATCGCCAAGATGAAAACTTAGCGACATTTTTTCTAATTTAATTTATTGATTTAGAACCATTTCCATTTTTTATCAGCAGCTACACGTGGATAATGACTGCCTGGTAAGAAGTCCCTATAATAATGAACATAAACTTTGCCTTTACTATTGATAGCCAGATGCCATTTAGATTTATCTTTAGGTACTACATCATATAAATCTTTTTTTACATGATATTTGTTGCCATCTATCTCATGGTCTCCTTCAGTTAACACTTTCTTATATTCATATTTTTGACGATATTGTTTAATGATTTGATTACCTATTCTATTTCTATTGTACTTCGCATTTACATCACCAAAGGGTTTCACATTCATTATTGTTTCATTTAGACGTAATTGATCTTGCTTATTTGTCAGTGCAATATTATAGCCTTTATTACTTGTACCTGTCTTTAAGCCATCTGTACCAGGTAAATATAGTGGTTGTCCTTTTAAAGATAGATTCGTACTTTTAAAAGTATTTCCTCTTTGAGTATCCCGTGTCAACTTAGATATTTGTAATATCTGAGGATACTTCTTAATTAACGCTTGCATTAAAAGGTTCATATCTTTAGCGGTACTTTTAGGGAAATCTTGTTTTTTAAATTTTGAAGGTGCATATTGATCTAACAAACTATTTTGCGCACCTGCTGGATTGACAAAGTTTGTATTAGTCATATTAAACGATTTAGCTTGTTGATTCATTTTATTAGTAAATGTATTATTATCGCCACTTACTTTCTCACCTAATATCATTGCTGCGGCATTACTTGATGCTAAAGTGGTTTGTTTAATTAATTCTTCAATAGTATACGTTTGACCTTGTTTCAATGATACTGATGATAGGTTTGGTAGGTTGGACATGGTAGCATACTTATTTGTAATTTTCACTTTGTCATTGAGCTTTAACTTCCCATTCTCAATCGCTTCATAAGTTAAATATAAGGTCATCATTTTAGACATAGAAGCAGGGTCAACCTGATTATTTCCCCGGTAATTATATAGAATTTGCCCTTGATCAGTAGTAAGCATGACACCACTAGGCTGATATTTCGTACTAATACTACTATTCTTTTCTTTATTAGCAATAGTTACTGGCGATTCACTCGCATCACTTATCGAAGTATGTAATAACGAAATCGTAGTGATAATACCTATTCCTTTTACAAATTTACCAAACAAAATATCCCCTACTTTTTTTAATATTAATAATATTGCACAATACTTTTTATAACAATATTATAGGAATAATACAACTACATTCAAAATCATAACCACTTAAATATATTGTTGTTACTTACTATACATTTTTGATATCAATCAAACTTTGCCTGCTTTTAATGAAAAATTGAAACTCTGAGAACTACCATAATGCAATTCTCAGAGTTCGACTAATTATTTATAACCTTTCTCACCTTTAAAATAACTACGATCTTCTTTGCTATAAACTTTGTCTGGATCTACAAATGGTTTCAACTTGTATTTAAAGTCATATAGATTCAAACCATCGATAGCAACACGGTCTTGATAAACGCTATCTTCACCAATATCAGTAAAATTATTCGGACCTACCCCAGCTAAGAATTTAAATCCTGCTTTATTCTCTAGGTACTGATAGCCTGCTGAACCTCTATCTTGCGCACCATGAGGGAAAATAAATAAATCCGTTTTGCCAATAATTGGCGTTACTTCTTTCTTCCAACGTTCTGTATCCTTCACAATACGATCATATGAACTATTTGCAAAATCAATGTGCCCCCAAGAATGACTTGCGAATGTCCAACCATCGCGTTTCATTGCATTTGCAACTTTTATCGCTTGTTCTTTACGCTTAGAGTAGTCTTTACTATCCAACTCATTCGTGCGATATCCGAGTACCCCATTGTATCCAGTTAAACCAACTACACCTTTTTGTCCATTCAATGAAAAATCTGGATGTTCTTTTACGAAACGATTTAGAATCGGAACAATATCATTCGATTCACTTTGAGTAAACTTACCATCTTTGCCTTTCGTTTGAGATACAACATGATTATATTTGTCTAATACTAAACGATCTGCATAACCATTTCCTCTCATATATTCATAATAATTCATATCATCTATTGATAAGATTAACGGTTTCTTTCCTTTAGGCAACTTAAGTGATTTCTTTTTAATAGGTTTAGAATTGAAATCATATGCATCATGTGGATCAATCAATATGTAATGATGCTTATATAATTCATCAAGTGAGCGTTTAAATTCTTCAACGGTAATCATCCAATCATTATTGCCTTTGGCTTGATTCGCTTCACCAGTAAACGCCACTTTAGGATCCGTAATTAAAGGATGGAAGAAGATATGTGCTACATCACCCTTATATTCAACCCAATCATTTTGACCAGAACTACGCTTTTTCGCATAAATATTCTCTTCTTTATTATGCGTTTCTTCTTTAGCTTTTTTCTCATGCGTTTGCGATGTCGATTGACAAGCACATAAAACAATGGCTATTAAAACAGTGAATACACTCAACAAATATTTTTTAATCATGTATTGGCTCCTTTATGTAAGAAAGTAATTTTATGCCGATCACTAAATATTATATAACATTTTTATACTATGCATAACACATCATTTCTAACTTAACGGAATTTTTACATGAAATTAATTTTATTCAGTATTAAATTATTTGTTTCTTCTTTTCGCGAGAAATTTCATACTTACATTAACTACAATCGCTAAAACGAATAAGCTTTTCAATATTAATTCATAATAAGTTATATAATCGACAAATAGACTTTTTAAGAAAATATTAATTAAGAAAACAGCTTATGGTGCACTTTGTGATGTGTACTATAAGCTGTTTTATATTATTCTTTAATTTTGAAAATGAACGATTGAGATGTGATTATATTTAATACTGCTTACTTGCATATAAATGCTTTTTCATCATGCTATTCGGTATCGCCAAATATGTAATTATATATGTCTTGTGAGACTTGTTCGAAGTTATCGACGTTAAGTGATAGGTAGAATTTGAGTTTAGGTTCTGTACCTGATGGTCTCAAAGCAATAAATCCTTCTTTAAAGATAATTCGAATCACATTTGCTTGTGGTAATGATATTGCTTCTTCCGTGTTGTCTTCTTTATAAATGCGTTTCAATGTCTCATAATCTTCTACTGCAATGACTTTTAATCCTGCAATGACATCAGGAATATTACGTCTTAATTTATCCATTAAAGCGTTAATTTGTTGTTGTCCTTCTATACCTTCAAAGACTTTAGACATCGGTTTATCCCGATATAGACCTACTTCTCTATGAATCTCTTTTAATGCGTCATGTAGTGTTTTTCCTTCATTTTTCAAAATAGAAGCATACTTAATAATTAATGGAACGATTTGAATGGCGTCCTTGTCTCGCACGAAATCATCGGCTAAATAGCCATAGCTTTCTTCATAGGCAAATAAAAATGATTCTGTATCATCTAACTCACGAATGGCTTTAGCAATATGTTTAAAGCCGATTAAGACTTCCTTCACCGTCACCCCATGTTGTTGAGCAAGACGTTTACCTAACTCGCCACTTACAATAGATTGAATAACAAACGAATGATTCGGCACATTCGTGTATTCGAGCAGATATTTAATGAGTAATGCGCCAATTTCACTACCACCAAAGTAATATGTTTGACCATCTGCATTTCGTTCTACAAATCCCATGCGATCGACGTCTGGATCTGTTGCAATAACAAGGTTAGCCTCCAAGTCGTGTGCCTGTTGAATTGCTAAATCAAAGGCTTCTCGCTCTTCGGGATTCGCACTTTTAACGGAACTGAAATTTGGATCTAACTCACATTGCAATTCGACTAAGCTTACATTCTGAAAATTAAGATGCTTTAAAACGTCCGGAATAATCGGCACACCAGTACCATGCAAACTTGTATATACGACCTTCAAATCAGATTGTGGAATATCACCTATAAGATTTGTAATTTCATTTATGTAACTATCATAAACCGCTTCTTGTAAATCAAAGGTGTTCTTCTCAATAAGTTCTTGATTTAAGTCAATATTCAACTCAAGTGGATTACCTAAGTTATTGATATATTGAGCAACTTCTAATGAAGTATCCTCATCTAATTGCGCACCATCTGCACCATAAACTTTGATGCCGTTATAATCTTTAGGGTTATGGCTTGCTGTAATCATGATACCGGCAGATGTTTGCAAGTATCGGACAGCAAAAGATAGTTGTGGCGTTGTTTTATATACATCTGCCAGATAAACTTTAATGCCTTTCGAAGTCAAAATTTGCGTAATAATATGCGCGAATTCTGAAGATAAATGACGAATATCATAGTGAATGACAATTGAAGGATTATCTTCTTTATCTTTTAAGTAATTAGCAATTCCTAATGCCAGACGTTGTATGGTATAGCGATTTAAACGGCCTGGACCAAGTCCAAACTGGCCACGAATACCTGCAGTTCCAAAAGCTAATTCAGTTTCAAATCCTTGTTCTTGAAACGTTGTGGTCTGACTATCATAGAATGATGCTACAAGACTGTCATCTTTATATTTCATCCAATTGTCTTTCATTATATACTCCTTTCATACTTATACGGATGTCTTATTATTCTATTTCAGTATACTGGATATTAAAAAAAGTTTCATTTGATTAGGAGATAAGCATTATTTAGTTATCGTTGATGCTCAACGAATCAAACTCGCAATAAGTTACTCATAGTGATATAATACATTCATAAATTAATTCCATTGGCAACACCAAACCTCTCACTATTGCGCTAGTGAGGGGTTTTATGGTGTGTTAGACGATGTCGCTTATTTCTCTATTACTTACTGAAATTGATAGCTTTCATGACCTTTAGCAAAGGCTTCAACGGTATAAATCATTGAACCACCTTCTGAGTCGTTCTCAATGTCATTGGTACAAATGAGCAATTGGTTTGTTCCTGGAATAAATTGTGGATGTGTTGAACGTAACATTTTACCTTCATCACGCCCTGGCATTAAGATTTGACCAATAGGATATCCACGTTTGTTGAAGACTAGAACACGCCCTTGTCCATACATTGCTACGTATAAATTATCATCGCTATCAATACATACTGAGTCTGGTCCTTCATGGCCAGTAAAGTAATATGGAATCGTTGCGCCAAACGGTGCAATTGTCACGCCATCGTCCTCTAATTGAATACGATGTAGTCGGTTAGTCGTTGTTTCTGTAACCCATAATATTTTTTCATCCGTACTTAAAGCTACACCATTCGCTACTGAAATGTTCTGAATGACTGGTGTCACTGTCTTGAAGTCTGGTGAAACATAGTAAACGCCACCTTTAGGGTTGGTAGAATAGCCTCTGAAATCAGTGAAATAGAAACCACCTTTACTATCAAAGACCATGTCATCAATACAATATTCAGTATTGAGTTCCGAAATGATTTCTTCAAATTGTTCACCATGTTCATCTGTGGCGAAGATACCACCTGTTGACTCGAAATCGCCTAAATAACAAGTGAATAAACGTCCATCTTTATGTATTTTGACTGCAGCTGGATTTTGTTTTGTTGATTGAAACGCTGTTGAAACCTTTTTTGTGTCTATGTCGACTTTAAAGATTTTACCGCCAAACACTTCACATAAAAATAAATTATGATCTCTATCAAAGACAAGACCTTCAAGTTGAAGTCCTTCATCTGAAATTTTTAACCAAGGTTCTGCCGTTACCGTTTGTAATTCACTTTCAGAAATAATAGGTACTGCACTTTTTGATGCCCCAGTATATGTTAATTTTGGTAAAGATTGATTTGTCATAATTAACAATTTCTCCCTTTTCGAAAAGTATAATCTTAATTCATTATAATCCTTTAATTCACTTTTTACTTATCGTACTACATGTAATCGTTTTCAAAAAGTGATTGTACTTCTAACATAGGTCTGTTGTCCTATATTCAAAACCGAAATATTGAAAGTTATTGTAAATTTGGTAAAATAATATAATGTTGATTTTTATAAAAAGATAAATTATTGAATAACTAAAAGATATGGCTTGCCTTTACGATAAATAAATTTTTAGAGGAGAATTAGAAAATGGATTATAGAGTGTTATTATATTACAAATACACAACAATTGATGACCCTGAAACATTTGCAGCTGAGCACTTAGAATTCTGCAAATCAAATAATTTAAAAGGTAGAATTTTAGTTTCTACAGAAGGTATCAATGGTACATTATCAGGTACGAAAGAAGATACTGATAAATATATCGAACATATGCATTCAGATGAGCGTTTCGCAGATATGACGTTCAAAATTGATGAAGCTGAAGGACATGCCTTCAAAAAAATGCACGTGCGTCCAAGAAATGAAATCGTTGCTTTAGGTTTAGAAGACGATGTTGATCCACGTGTTACAACTGGTAAATATTATTCACCTAGCGAATTTAAAGAAGCACTTGAAGATGAAGATACTGTCATCTTAGATGCTCGTAATGACTATGAATTTGACTTAGGTCACTTCCGCGGTGCCATTCGCCCTGATATCACACGCTTCAGAGACTTACCAGACTGGATTCGTGAGAACAAAGATCAATTAGATGGTAAAAACATCGTAACTTATTGTACAGGTGGTATTCGTTGCGAAAAATTCTCTGGTTGGTTAGTTAAAGAAGGCTTCGAAAATGTAGGACAACTACACGGTGGTATCGCAACTTACGGTAAAGACCCTGAAACTAAAGGTCAATATTGGGACGGTAAAATGTACGTCTTCGATGAACGTATTAGCGTTGACGTTAACCAAGTTGAGAAAACAGTTATCGGTAAAGAACACTTTGACGGTACACCTTGCGAACGATATATTAACTGTTCAAATCCTGAATGTAACAAGCAAATTCTTGTTTCAGAAGAAAATGAAGACAAATATCTTGGTGCTTGTTCATATGACTGTGCCAAACATGAACGTAACCGTTATGTAGCTAAAAACAACATTAGCGATGAAGAATGGAATCGTCGTTTAGAAAACTTTAAAGACGTTCCAGAACATGCACATGCTTAATATCTAAATCATATCCCTTATGAGATTTAATTAGCTCATAAGGGATATTTTTTATGACTACCTAATGCTATAATAGTGTAAAATCACAAGTTTTATTGAGGTGTGGCAATATGAGAAAACATAGTAAAGACTACTTTCATCTGTTTTATAGTCAATTGTTTGCTAACACTGGTGATATTTTAACAATTGTTGGTCTTATTGCTATTGTTTTTAATATCACATCTAAAACGACCGCTGCCTCGATGATTCCCATTATCTTTACATCTGGCATTTTTATGAGTAGTTTTATTTCCAATTATATTTATCAATATTTTACGCAAAAGCAAGTCTTATCTATATTTCAAGGTCTTAAATTAGTAAGTTTAGCAAGTATCGCTGGTTTATTAATATTTGGCATATCTCCCATTTTTATTTTTGTTTTACTTTTTCTTAATGCTATTTTTGATGGTTTTACAAACCCAATTAAGAACTCAATGATTCCTTTTATTGAGAATAAAGATGCGATTACATCTGCTAACGCTTTAATGAATATGATGAGTAGTGTTGTTCAACTTTCTACGTGGGCATTAGGCGGCATTTTAATGAGTCTTATAGGTGCGAAATACTTATTTTTATTTGCGCTAGTACTTGAAATGATAAGTTATTTTTTTATTTTACGCCTTTCAGAACGTCAAATTTACAAAAATGAGAAGGCAAATATTTTTAGTAGTTTTAAAGCTGTTATTCGTGATAATTATCGTGATAAATTGAGTTTGTATTTAAACATTTCTATTATTTTTGAATCTTTCGCAACGACCATATGGATAGCAGCTATCATTCTTACTTATACAAGAACCTATTTACATGTCCCTGATTATTGGTTTGGACTAATCAATGCCCTTTTCTTTAGTGGCACAATTATTGCAGGACTATGGATAAACCATAAGGATCGTTTCTTCACACAAATAAACTATCCAATAATTATTTACGTTCCTTTGCTTTTAGCATTTATTAATTTAAGTTTTATTCTTCACCATTCAATAATGATCGCATTGTTATTTTCATTATTTATGGGCATTTTCGAAGACATGCGTTATATTTCACTAAATTCAATGATTCAGCGCAACACACCAAAAGAAATTCTAACTTCTACATACATATTAAACAATTTATTTAACAGCATTTTCTTCGCTTTAGGAACTTTTATTATTTCGATAATCGTTGATTATTACGGTATTACTTGGGCCTATATTATTTGTTTTAGTATGTATATAGTAACTTTTATTTTAGGACTCTTTTTCCGAAAAACTTTAAAAATTGAAATGCATAATTAGAAATCTTATAATTGATAATAATTCTCACTTTAAATACTGGAGGTTTCTACATATGTGTACAGGTTTTACGTTTCAAGCTAAAAACGGTGACGTTATTTTAGGACGTACGATGGACTATGACTATCCATTAACTGGACATCCTGCTGTGCAACCACGTCACTACTATTGGGAATCTCGTGTAGATTATAAAGGTACAACGACGTATGGTTTTACTGGTGCCGGTTCTGATATGGAAGGCTTTATTTTCGGAGACGGTGTAAATGAGCATGGCCTCGCAATATCTAATCAATATGACCGTGGTTATGCCTCATACGCTAATAAAATACACGATGGATACATCAATATTTCACAAACTGAAGTATTAACATGGGTACTTGGTTACAACAAAACGATTGAGGAACTTATTGAACAAGCAGACCAAGTTAATGTCGTTGCACATACATTGAATGATATTAATGAAGCGCCGCCATTACATTATCATGTATCGGACGCGACAGGCCGAACTGCAGAGATTACGTTTGTAGAAGGTCGCATTGTCCTTCATGATAATCCAGTCGGTGTACTAACAAATAGCCCTGATTTAAATTGGCATTACGAGAACTTGAAGAATTATGCGAATGTGACGCCTTACAAACCACAATATAAACGCTATAAAAATTTATATATAGGCAATGAAAGTGGTACCTCTGGACTACCAGGTGGTTATACGTCAGCAGAACGTTATGTAAGAGCAGCTTATCTTGTAAGTAATATGTTGCCTGACGATGGTGATGATGCAGTATTAGATGCGTTTAGAATTCTTGATAGTGTAAGCATTCCTAAAGGTGCAGTTCGCCCTTCTGAAGATGAATTCCACTATACGCTGTACCAAACTGTATTCAACTTAACATCGCGTACATTGTATGTGAAATACTATAATTCTAATCGTATTGCTGAATTACAATTAACTGAGGAGTTATTAAATAGCGACGATTTAGTCATATTTGATCCGATTCCGCAAGGATTGTCTACCGATAAAGTAAATTAATTATATATAAACAAACAAGCGTGACTGATTAAAAAGCCACGCTTGTTTTTATTATGCTTTAACATTTTTAGGAATCAGAATAAATGCTGATATAAGTCCAAGTATCATAATAATTGCCCCGACTAAGAATGAAATCATTGCTGACATTTCTACTGAATAGAATTGTTGGCATACTGTAAATACGGTCGTATTTAACGCGATTCCAAAGGCTCCTCCGAGTGTAGCGCCCATCTTATATAAACCTGTCGCAAAGCTCACTTTCTCTTCTGGCATGTTGAATACAGCAATCGTTAAGCCAGGTGTAGCAACTAACCCATTACCAATCGCACATACAACAAATGCGAAAGTTACAATACCTACATACCAACTTGGCGATAAGAAAGTGAAGCTAATTAGAATGATACCAATTGCTGGAAATAGTGGCCCTGCAATTAACATACTTTTACCGCCATATTTTTGAATTGCTTTTTCACCTAAGCGTATCATCGCTATCGCCATGAAGACATACGGCACTGTAACCAAACCAGTTTGTGCTTCGCTCATACCAAATTGTTTTTGAGCGTAACCATTGAAGACGACTGTGGTACCTACCCCAGTGTTAAGCACAAAATTATTGATTGTTGAGCCCAGAAATGCTCGATTTTTTACAATTGAAAAATCAATAAATGGTGTGGGTCTGCCTTTTTCAAAAATATAAAATACAACTAAAGCAATGAGACCAACGATTGCAACAGTTAACGTGAATCGACTTGTCCAACCATATGTAAAACCTTGAGTCATCAATAGCATTAAGCAAGCGATAATTACGCCAAAAATCACCATGCCTACATAATCGAAGGGCTGGTGATCACGTTCTTGACGTGGCACTTCTTTTCTACGACTTAAAATAAAAATCGCAATAATTGATAAAGCGATAGAAATAACAAAAATAAATTGCCAACTTAAAAAGCTAGAAATAAGACCACCGACATAGGAAGAAAATCCTATTCCGCCAACTGTCGCAATCATCATAAAACTATAAGCTTTACGGAGTGATTGACCTTTAAAGTTATCTGATACTAAGCCAATTGTAGAAGGTAGTAATACGGCAGCTGATAGGCCTTGAAAAATGCGCCCAATAACTAAGAATGGCGTGACAGGAACAATAATAAGACTAAGGCAACCAATAATACTAAAGACGAGACCTATTATTGTCATCTTGAGGTTTCCAACTTTATCTGCAATATCTCCTGCACCCACCATGAAAATACCTGTAACGAATGATACAAGGCTGATAGATAGGTTAAGTGTAGAATCTGTAGCACCAAATGTCTTTTGTACACTAGAACCAATATTTATAAATGATTGCGCAAACAACCAATATGTTAACACTGCAAAACTAGCTGCAATGATTAATTTACCGTCGAACCTACTTTGATGTGAACTCACATCTGACACTTCCTTTACTGATATAATAAAACAGCCATTGAGAATTATTCTCATCCGACCTAAGATATTATATCATGCCCGCAAACAATGTATATAGGATAATACCATTTTCTTTAAATGTTTAATTACTCCATTAAATTTTTCAAACTATACAATTTCAAAATATTATTCAATTTATTTTAAATTCACTTTAATAGCAATTTTCGTTGTGCTAATATTAAGAAAATTACATCTGTTATTCACTTATCTTTTACATATTAATTAGATAGGGTTACAGACATTAACTATATCTCTGAATCTCATCAATTAAATATTAAAGATTAATTTGAATAACTGTTAAGGAGTGTTTTTATGGAATGGATTAAATTGATTGGTATTTTAATCATAATCATCGGCTTCATTCTTAAGTTTGACACTATCGCAATTATTTTAATTGCAGCAGTAGTCACTGGTTTAGTTGCCGGTATGGATATCGTTGAAGTACTTTCAACACTTGGAAAAGCCTTTGTAGATCAACGTCTTGTAACTTTATTTATGCTTACACTGCCTATGGTCGGTTTAATTGAACGTTTTGGTTTGAAGCAACAAGCTTCTAAACTAATTAGTAACGTTAAGAAAATAACAACCGGTCGCCTTCTTACTTTATATTTAATTATTCGTGAAATCGCTGGCGTAGCATCAATACGTATCGGTGGTCATCCTCAATTTGTTCGACCTTTAATTAACCCTATGGTTCAAGGTGCACTTCGAACACGTTACAATCTTACTGATAAAGACATCGATGAGAAAGATATTGAAAAACTAAAAGCCGAAGCATCTGCCATGGAAAATTATGGTAATTTCTTTGGACAAAACTTATTTGTTGGTGCTGCTGGTGTGTTATTGATGGTTGGGACCTTCCAATCTTTAGACATCAAAGTGAATGCAATGAGTTTAGTGCTCGCTTCAATTCCTGTTGCTATCATCACACTTATTTTAGTTTGGATTAAAAATATTTTACTCGATCGTTACTTCAATAAAAAATATGGAAATAATGAGGTGAAAAATCATGAGTGAAGCAACTTTAAACCATATTTTAGAAATATTTTACATACTGATTGGACTTCAATTTTTATATACAGCTTATCGCGCTTTACGTTCACAAGATAAATCTAAAAGTTTAGGTACAGCAGCATTTTGGACCATTTTAGCTATTTTATTTATAGGAGGTCCTTACATACCAGATGCAATTAATGGTCTTCTAGTTTTAGCAATGGGTGCGTTAACACTTTTCAGACAAGTGAAAATAAAAAATATTATCGATGTTAATGATAAAGAAGTTGAAAAAGGTTCTGCTAAATATGGAAATAAACTTTTCATTCCTGCAATTGTCTTAGCTGTGGTAGCAGTAGTTGTTTCAAACTGGACTCCACTTGGCGGTGCCATCGGTTTAGGTATTTCATCAATTGTGGGATTAATCGCAGCACTACTCATTATCAAGCCAAAATTATCTTACACATTGTATGACAGTGACCGATTAACGCAACAAGTTGGAACGACAGGTATATTACCACAATTCTTAGCTGCACTTGGCGTACTCTTTACTGCAAGTGGTGTGGGTCAAGTCATTTCAAAAGGTATCTCTTCATTTTTACCTGAAGGCAACCATTTAATAGGCGCAATTGCTTATATATTAGGGATGGTTCTTTTTACAATGCTTATGGGAAATGCTTTCGCAGCATTTACTGTTATAACAGCAAGTATCGGTATTCCATTCGTTATTGCACAAGGTGGCGATCCAATCGTTGCAGGTGCGCTTGCCATGACTGGTGGATTCTGTGGTACATTACTTACACCTATGGCAGCAAATTTCAACACATTACCAGTTGCACTACTTGAGATGAAACAAGAATTTGGCGTTATTAAAGCACAAGCACCTATAGCATTAGCACTTATAGTAATTCACATCGCTCTAATGTATTTCTGGGCATTTTAAATAATTCTAAGGAGGAAATGAATAATGAAAATTTTAGTTACAGCATTTGATCCATTTGGCGGTGAAAAGATAAATCCTGCATTAGAGGCAGTAAAGCAATTGGAGAATACGATTGGCGAACATACCATTTCAAAGTTAGAAATTCCAACCGTCTTTCATGAATCTAAAGACGTCATTGATAAAGAGTTAGCAAATGGCAATTACGATGTGGTCTTGTCTATTGGTCAAGCTGGAGGTCGTTATGACCTTACTCCTGAGCGTGTAGGTATCAATATCGACGATGCACGTATTCCTGACAACAAAGGTAATCAGCCTATTGATGTGGCCATTCAAGAAGATGGCGCACCTGCCTACTTCTCAAACTTACCTGTTAAAACGATGACGGAAGCGATTAAAGCAGCAGGAGTCCCTGCAAGCTTATCGAATACAGCGGGCACATTTGTTTGTAACCATGTCTTATACCAATTAGGATATCTCGCTGACAAGTCTTATCCAGGGTTATTATTCGGTTTTATTCATGTACCATTTATCCCTGAACAAGTGACAGATAAACCTGAAAAACCATCGATGTCTATTGAAACAATTGCGAAAGGTTTAACTGCCGCTATTAAAGCCATTTCTAAAGAAGACGACGCCAAAGTTGCATTAGGCGAAACACATTAAAAAGAGGGTCCCCACCCTCTTTTTTTATTTTCAAAATTGGAAAACTCTACGTATCTATTCACAAACTTATCATTTCAAAGAATTTGTATAGGGTGTATCATATAATAATGTCTATTGATGGAAAAATAGTTCCATAAAAAACCTTATTATAAAAATTGATGACCGAAATGGAAAGAAGGTAAAACATTGAAAAAGCGCATATTCTATTCACTTTCTATGTGCGCGATGCTTATGTTAAGTGGTTGTGCTCAGCATCATAATGATGACAAAGAGGTTAAAGTCTCACTACCTCGTGAATTTAATACAAATCAACTAGATGCACAAGGCTTTGATGCACCTATGCCTATGTACAATGCTATCTATCAACCGCTTGTAACTTATGGTAAAAATGGCAAGATTGAACCAGGTCTTGCTACATCTTGGGAAGCTTCAGAAGACGGTAAACACTACCTATTTCATTTAAAGAAGAATGTAAAATTCAATGATGGGTCTGATTTTGATGCATCGGCTGTTAAATTCTCAATTGAACGTGCGAAGGCAACGGATACAACTGACCCTATGGAAACGTTAGATAAATTAAAATCAATCACAATAAAAGATAAACACACTGTTGAGATTGAGTTAAAATCACCGTCAAACCAAGTATTAAATGAATTATCTCAAGTTAGACCGCTTCGCATTATGAGTCAACACGCTGTTAAAGGTGGCAATACAACTGGTAAATTTGAAAAAGCAATTGGCACAGGTCCATTCAAAGTAGCAGATTCAACAAATGAAACTGTGAGTTTTCAACCTAATACATATTATCGCAATGGACATCCACTTAATTACAATCTAACTTTCCAATCTATAGAAGATAGTGATTCAAGACACTTAGCGATCGAGAGTCACTCTATTGATATTACAGGTGGTTCATTAGGTCAGATGACACCACAACAAGTGAAAGAATCTCATAGAAACAAAGCACTTTCTGTACATACGTCGCCAAGTACAGAAACGCAATTTATGGGATTTAATCCACAGCATAAAATCTTACAAGATAAGACAATGCGAGAGGCGATTAGTAAAGCGATTAACACAGACGACCTATCGTCAGATAAGAAACTGAAGGGTCTATTTCAACAGAATGTTCAATACGTTAATGCTCACAATCAACCTGACCATGTTTACTCGCCTTCGACTTCTAAATCGTTAATCCGCTCTTTAGGTTATAAGATGAATAATGATGGTTATTTCGAAAAGGATGGTCACATACTTTCACTTAAACTCGCACTCCAAACGGATGAATTTCCAGAATGGAAGACGAAAGCTGAAATCATGCAGCAAGACCTTAAAAAAGTAGGAATTAAACTCGATATTAATATTTTAGATTCACAAACGTATTATGAAACTTTAACGGTGCGTAAAGATTTTGATCTCATTTATTATCGTACATATACAAATGCGCTAATGCCATACAATTTCTTGAATGCACGTTTTAAACAAGATGGCTCACGCCCTGGCGTATTCGCAAACGATACAACCTTAACATCTATGATTAAGCAATTTCCGACGATGATCAACATGCATGACCGACAACGCGCATTTAATAAACTATCGTCTTATATTGATCAGCAATATCTCATAGTTCCTATTTCATATCCTAATGAGACCTTTGTGACAAGTCCTAAAATCAGACAATTCGAGTTCTCAGGACAAACAGATGCACCAATAAATTACGATAAGTTGAAAGTGTCTAATAATGACTAACATTGTAAAACATTTCATCAGACTACTCATCTATTTAATCATCATTTCCTTTGTATTATTTCTTCTCTTAGAGAATACAACCGGTAACCCTGCCGTCCAATACTTACAAGAACATGGTGTTGCACAAATCACGCCTGAACGTATTAAAATGGCTCAAGATAAACTTGGTTTAAGTCAGGCATTGCCAGTTCGATATGTCCAATGGTTAGGCAATGTCTTTACAGGCGATCTTGGTACGAGTTTTAGTAATGGTGAACCCGTAACTGAACGTATTTCCCAGGCAATTGTCCCAACCATTAAATTAATATTCGGTTCAGCTATCATACTGTTTCCTATAAGTTACGTAATTGGTTATTTATGTGGCAATCATTCACGAAAAAAGTGGTCAGTCGTAATAACTCGTATTGCCCAAGTAGTTACATCATTACCAGAATATTGGCTAGCAATTATTTTCATTTATTACTTTGGTGTGAAATGGCATCTATTCCCTTTCGTAGGAAGTAATAGTTGGCAATATTTTGTTCTTCCAATTGTCATACTCGTCCTTGTAGAAGGTAGTCATATGTTGTTGTTAAGCAGTCATCTTTTTGAAAGTACATTACAAGGCCAACCTTTCCAATTAGCTCAATTACGACAATTTAAATTAAAAGATCGTATCTATTTACAAGTAAAAGAAATTTTGGCACCACTCATGACAATCACCATTAATAATTTTATACATTTATTTAGCCGAGTGATTATCTTAGAAGTCATTTTTAGTATTTCTGGATTAGGTAAGTTATTAATCAATAGTATTAATTTACGTGACTACCCTGTTATTTTAGGCATTTTAATGATGATTATTACCTTCATAATGGTGCTCAATTTCTTCGGTGATGTTTTACTTGAGAAAAGTGATCCACGTCTAAGAATGTCAAAAAAGTCAGGAGGCCGAATAGCTTATGAAGATTAAACATTAGATATGGCCTATTATTGCAATCATATTCGTTATACTTGCTTTTCTGCTTTATGACAAAGCAAACATGATTCATCAATCGGAAGCACTTTTACCTCCAAGCCTTCATCATCTATTAGGCACTGACCATTTAGGACGTGACTTCTTCACTCGCCTATTTGTTGGTAGCATGGTTACACTTGGTTTAACGACGCTCATTATAGTTGGGACCGTAATATTGGGACTAATATTAGGGCTAGCAGCTGCACTAATTGGTCGTTGGTTAGATGCACTATTGATGGCATTTGCTGATATGTTAATTGCTTTACCATCTATTATTATCGCACTTGTCGTATTAGGCTTTATTAATAACTCAATTGTAGGTTTATGTTTGGCCTTGATGATTGGGTGGTTAGGACGCTATTTACGTTATTTCAGAAATTTGGCTCGTGATGTACAAACGCAACCTTTCGTTAAATTTGCATCATTAAGTGGTTTAACAAGGACACAAACGATAGTACATCATATTATTCCACATCTTATGCGTAACGTGACTGCACTCATTACTGCCGATTTTGGAAAATTAATGCTTAGTATTTCAGGATTAGCTTTTATTGGATTAGGAATAAAACCACCATTGCCTGAATTAGGTGCCATACTCTACGACGGTAAGAGCTACTTTTACTCAGCACCTTGGTTATTCTTCTTTCCAGGAATATTGTTAGGAGGGTTCGCGCTCACATGTCAAATACTCAATCGTCGATTCACTCAATAAATGCTTTACTACATTTGAAGAATGTCTCCGTTTATGACGGAAATCATGCATTGTTGAATCAAGTAGATTTAACTGTTACAGAGAGTAGCTTTCATTGTTTAGTTGGAGAGAGTGGCAGTGGTAAATCTTTATTAGCACGTACAGTTTTGAATATGCGTCATCCTCATCTAAAGTATCAAAGTCAAATTGCTATTGATTTAAATAATACCGATGCCATGTTCCAAGATGCAAATAGTAATTTCTTCCAAAATGTACGTATTCAAAAACATTTTGATGCACTGTTTGATGCATTAAATACGCAATTGTCTCGTCAGCAGCAACACGAATTCGTTCTACGTCAATTTAGACATTTAGGATTAGAGAATCCTGAAGATTTATTTAATGACTACCCTTTTCAATTGAGTGGTGGTATGGCTCAACGAATTGCCTTAGTAATGTCAATTGTTAGAGAAGCTAAATTATTAATCGTGGACGAACCGACAAGTGCACTTGATTTTGACAATCGAAATCAACTAATGAAATTATTAAATCATGTTGTTCAAGAACATAATATGACATTACTATTTATCACGCATGACCTAAGTTTAGCGATGGATTACGCAACACATATTAGTGTGATGCGTAATGGCCAAATGATTGAAAGTGGCGAAGCAAACGATATTTTAGTGCGTCCCGAGCACGCTTACTCACAGCAATTAATTGAATTAGCGCATAGGAGATACCGTTATGTTGCAGATTAAATCTTTAAATAAATCATTTTCTGAAAAGCAAATATTTAAAAACTTTAATTTAGAACTTAAAGATACTGATAATTTAATCATTAGTGGTACTAGTGGAAGTGGTAAGTCTACGCTCGCACAAATCATTGCAGGTTTAGATGATAATTATGAAGGTATGGTAAGTTATAAAGATATGACGCTTGGACACGTGTCACAGCAAGATTGGCTGAAACATATTCAATACGTGCCTCAATATAATGCCAATACATTAGATCCTAAAAAAACAGTTTCTTGGATCTTAAAACAACCTTTAAAACACTTTAATATTCCTAAAAATCAACATGACGATAAGATGTTAAGCGTCATAGAACAATGTAAACTCGACAAATCTTTGTTACCTAAAAAAGTGAGCACCTTAAGTGGCGGACAATTCCAACGTTTATGGATTGCGAAGGCATTATTAGTTGAACCTGAAGTATTAATTCTAGACGAGGCTACAACGAATCTTGATGTGATAAATGAAGAAATCATACTCCAAATGTTACGAAATATGGATAAGTTACAGCTAATTATTATTACACATGATCCTTATTTATTAGACAGCCTTCCCGGTAAACATTTAAAAATTGAGCATATTTAAGTTAAAAAACAATGCCTATCAAAACTTAGGCATTGCTTTTTATTGCGTATATACTATGTAATTAAAGTATTTCTACCAAAAATAATTTTGAAATGTAGCTAATATATTACCAAGCATGTGTATGATAATAGGTATTTCGAGCCGTTTTGTTGTTAAATATGCAATAACGAAAATGAAACCTGAAAAGCCGTAAATAAACCATTCACCTATGTTGCTTGGGCCATGAGCGCCAGCGAATAAAATAACAGATACTATGCCACCAACTATAGGCGCACCTCTAAAGATACCTTTAATTAACAATCCTCTAAATATAATTTCTTCTATGATAGGACCTAAAATACCTATCGCAATGAGTTGTAAATACAATGGTACATTGCGGTAACTTTCCTCTAACTCCTTTTCATTCCCTGTTGTAGGCATGAATTCAAAATAAATATAATCTGCACCATTGGCAAGAATGAATCCAATGATAATGATTAGCCATTGCTTTTTAGTTATTCGACTAAATTGAAATAGCTTCAACTTACTTAATTTTAAAATTAGAAATGCGATAATGACCCCTACAATAGCAATCCAAAAGTACTTTGGCTTCTCTACTAAAAATATAACCATTGATTCGGCAACAAATAAAATACAAATTAAAAATAGAGATTGTAATAGCAACTTCCAATAAGGTTTTTGAGAAATTTGGAAATCTCCTGTTATATGGTCATGTGACATTTCATCTTTAGACATAGTTAACCTCCTAAACATATAATTGAAATGTTGATTTTTAGTTAAGATAACGCATTTTTATGAAGTGACCTACAATAAATGTCAAATATATGTTACATTCATATAGAGGTATTCATTTTCAAGATTTTATATTTCTAGACAAAGGTGGGTTTATTATGATGAATCATCAGAATATGGATACAATTTCTAATACTACATCTTCTTCAAATGAAGATAATTCAACTAAAGACCACATACATACTGAAAAACGTCGTCCAACTGGTAATAAGTTTGTACGTGCCCTTATTTTTATAGGCTGGATGCTACTAATTCAAATTCCTATTGTGAGTAGTATGTTTATCTATAGTTTTTCTATTTATATGGATACATTAACTTGCACATTAGTGACCATCATTTATTTCATACTAGCTGCTGTAATAATATGGCTAGTTAGAGGCTATTACAAACGTCATACCTATGAAAAGCCTAAAAAATTTACAGGTAAGGATATTGCAGTAAATGTTGGTTGGGCCGTACTTCTTAGATTAATCGTTATTGGTATGTCATATTTAATGTTATTTGCGACAGGTTCAATGCAAACACAAAATGACAAAATGTTATTAGGTGATATGAACGCTGCCAAACCAACGCCGGATCAATTGGGCCAAGTCTTCCCGCTAATTGTCTTCGTACTGACGATTACATTTGTAGCACCTTATTTAGAAGAACTTGTTTATCGTGGCATTTTCAAAGAAATATTATTTAAACGTACACGATTCTGGTTGCCATTCATCCTATCATCACTTATCTTTGCTTCTCAGCATGGTATTTCAAATTGGGTAGCAATTCTAATGTATACAATGATGGGAATGATATTCTATCTTGCTTACCATCGTCGTAAAAATGTTCGCGACAGCATGATGGTTCATATGATCCATAATGGTGTGAGTGGCATCATGGTTCTAGTAAGTTACTTTATGGTATTTTTTAGTTAAACATTGAACTCTTAAACTAGTTCTAACATAACAAATATTGTCGCAATTTAATCTTAAATATTTCTTAATTTAGAAATGATTATTTACACAGTAAAAGCAGGACTTCATTCCGTCGAAGTCCTGCTTATTTTTATTTATCAAATGCAATGGTTTGGATATTTTTCTCTTTTAAAAATTTCTCAATTTTTGCTTGTTCTCGACCATTCGCAATATTTTTGTCTTTATTGACGTCGAGAATATCTTTTAATGATGCATCTTCATCTAAATTTAACGCACGTTGATTGGTTTGATATATTGCTATCATATAATTGCTTATCTTTTTAGTGTATTGTTCATATTCTTTGTTAGGCATTTGATTATTATTTATGTAATTGGCAAAGTTTTTTAAATTTCGTTCTTGTAAGTCAACAATGTGATTGAATTTTTGTTCTTTCTTTTTAGATAACTTTTCGTCAGAGTCTAACTTGTCCTCGTATGGCTCTCTAGCATCTGTTAGTTTTCTATCGGTATCTAAATAGGTTTTAATATCTTTTTTTATCGTACTCTCAGAAATCTTCTGATTTTTTGTTGTTTTATCAAAAATATGTTTCGGTATCTTGTGATTATGTTTAGAACTATTTTGTGACTGCTTGTTATCATTAGATGTGTCTTTAGAATTTTTTTCTTCTGACGATGACGAACATCCTACTAATGTAAAAGTAAGAATAATTACAGGAATAACTAATAGATATTTCTTCATATTAATGCTCCTTTATAATGTAAGTAATTCTTTCCTTATTTTAGTATAAACAACTATATAAATAATTTAAATAATCCATGTAATATAACAACTACTTTTAAAGTAATATGTTTACTATGCCTAATTTCACGAGAGAATATCACTCTTTAGAAATCTGAACCCTTCTATTGAATATCTCTATGCTTAATCATTAGTAAAATAAGAATAACGCCTATGTATCCTGCGATAGATATAATGGATGCTTCATAACCAAATTGATTGCCTGTGATGGCTATGTTGTTCGTATGTACGACATATTGCCAAATACTATACTGACTTTCCTTTTCAGTGATAAGTAAAAGTTGGGATAAATTCCAACAAAAATGTAGTGTAATGCTTGCCCAAATGGTATTGAATTTATAGGTTGCTAAACCAAACATAATACCTACTAATGAACCGCTAATTAATAATAAGAAGAAACTAGTTACATTTAGTCCACCGTTTAATAAATGAATGGCACCAAAAAAGATTGCCGTGGAAATAATGGCAATATTGATGTTCGTCTTCTTCTCAATATATCCCATCAATAAACCTCTGCATACCATTTCTTCAACGACTGCGCCACCAATGGCTGTTACAAAGATAGCCCAGAAAAACGTGTGCAATATATCATTTAAAGTACTAAAATGATGTACGATGAAATCACCTGGAACAAAGATGACATATACCGCATAAACTGCTACCGGTAAACCTATACCTAATACAACATAGATGACACTAAATTTAGGTTTCGTGATGCGATATGCGTTCAAGCGATCTTTTAATACATGTTTAATGAATAATCGAACGACTAAAAAAGCAAAAATGATATATAAAATCCCTTGTAAAATAGCGCCCATACCTAGAAATGGAATTAAATCACTAAAGATGGATGCAATGCCTTGTGTAACGACCATGATAAGTAGTGCTAATAAGAACATACCTGCAATTTTTAATATTTTCATGATGATACCTCTATTTGTTTTATAGTTCATTTTTATCTTAGCATAACTCTAGAGACATAAAATGCGAGTCGAACAAAAACTTGTGTTCAACTCGCAACAAAATATTATTTTTTCTCTACTACTTTAGAAATATATGTTGATGGTTTATCTTTATCGAAGATCGTTAATCCAGTAATATCTTTTGCATTTTTAGATGGTACGACAAGACTTACTAAATAACCAAAGATGAAAGCAACAACGAATGAAATGATTGATACGTAGAATGGTGCGTTACCGCCACCGACGCCATTTAATACGTAAGCAATGATTACACCTGCTACTAATCCTACTAAGACACCAAATGTATTGGCACGTTTCGTAAAGATACCTACTGCAAAGATACCAGCTAATGGTACACCAAATAATCCAGTGATTAATAAGAATAAATCCCATAAATTGTTTGAATCGGCAGCAATTAAGTAAATTGAGATTCCATAGCTTAATAAGCCTGCCACAACAATGACTAATCGTGCAAAGTTAACTTCTGATTTATCTGCCCCTTTTCCGAAGAAACGATGTTTAATATCTTCAGAAATACAAGCAGAGATAGAGTTCAAACTAGATGAAATCGTTGACTGTGCAGCAGCAAATATAGCTGCAATAAGTAATCCGCCCACGAATGGTGGCATTTCAGTTAGAATGAAGTAAGGCACGATAGATGATGTATTGAATCCCTTAGGCAATACCTGTTCATGTTGATAGAAAGAATACATCATAGTTCCCATTCCATAGAAAATAGGTGCAGAGATTAACGCTAAAACACCATTTGTCCACAATGATTTCTTCGTTTCATCCATAGAATCCGACGCTTGATAACGTTGAACAACATCTTGACTCGCAGTATATTGATGCAAGTTGTTAAAGATATTTCCTAAGAAGATAATAGGGATTGCAGCAGCAGCGCCATTTAATTTCCAGTTATCTGCACTAATAATCTTCTTATTGGCAATTGCATCACTGACAATTGTGCCGAATCCTCCTTTGATTTCAAAAGCACCGATGACAATTATCATTAATGCGCCACCAAGTAAAATAACCCCCTGAATGAAATCGCTCCATACAACGCCTTCGAATCCGCCTAAGAAAGTATAAAGAATACATAAAATTCCTACTAAACTAGCTACGATAAATGGATTCATATCTGATACCGCTGTGATTGCTAATGTTGGTAAGTAAATCACAATTGCTATGCGTCCTAAGTGGAAAATGACGAATAGTAATGAACCAATGACACGAATACTTGGGCCAAAACGCGCCTCTAAATATTCGTACGCTGATGTGACGCGTAACTTTTTAAAGAATGGTACATAAAATGCGATTAAAATTGGAATAATCGCGATAATCGCAATATTACCAGCGATGTATGCCCAATCTGTTAGAAATGCCTTTTCTGGTGTAGACATAAAAGTAATCGCACTTAATGTCGTTGCATAAATCGAGAACCCAATGGCCCACGAAGGCAAACGACCACTTGCCGTAAAGAAACTATCCGTATCTTTACCAGCCCTTTTAGTAAAGTACGCTCCAATTAATAACATAATGACAAGATAACCAATAACAGCTACCCAGTTCCATGCCCCAAAACCGACTTGATGCATAATCAACACCCCTTGTGTTACATATTCTGTTGTTAAATATTCTCAGTTTGCTTATAAATCATATTTTTTAATTAATGTGTCTAATGCGTCGCGATGTGATTCATCAAATGGTCGGAATGGACGTTTAGGTAATCCGCCATCGATACCACGAGATTTTAATATTTCTTTGAGTGTTGGGTAAATGCCCATACTTAATACCGTTTCGATGATGTCATTCGTATCATGTTGAATTTGGTATGCTTCAGCAATTTTTCCTTCTCGTGCTAAATCAAATATTTGTCGTGCACGGCGACCATTCACATTGTATGTTGAACCAATTGCCCCATCGACACCTGAAATTGTCGCTTGCACTAACATTTCATCAAATCCAGATAATATGAGTTTATTTGGAAATGCCTTACGGATACGTTCTAATAAGAAGAAGTTCGGTGCAGTGTATTTCACACCTACAACTTTTTCGTGATTAAATAGCTCGCCAAATTGTTCGATGCTAATATTGACACCTGTTAAGTCAGGAATCGCATAAATAATCATATTGTTTTGTGTTGCTTCGATAATGTCGAAATAATATTGCTTAATTTCTTCAAAAGAGAATGGATAATAGAATGGTGTCACTGCTGATAACGCATCATAACCTAGTTCTGTTGCGTATTTCCCAAGTTCAATCGCTTCATTTAAATCTAATGATCCAATTTGCGCAATTAAGTTCACATCGTCTCCAACAGTTTCTTTCACTACTCTAAAAATTTGTTTCTTTTGTTCTTTACTAATTAAGAAGTTCTCCCCAGAACTACCATTTACATATAAACCATCAAGTTTCTCAGTCTCAATCGCATTTTTAGCAATTTGCTTTAATCCTTCTTCTTTCACTTGTCCATGTTCATCAAACGGTACAAGTAAAGCGGCGTATAATCCTTTTAATTTATCTTCCATGTCACGTTCCTCCAAATCAATTTTTATTCAAATTCATTTTTATAAACTTTGAGATAAATTCAATTACAATAAATTTCTATTTACATTTAGAATTGTAAACGCTATCATTTTCTTAAACAACTACTTTTGAAAAGATTTAACAAAATATTGCGAATTTGATGAAAATATTTTTCAAAAAGAATGATGACGATTACTTTAATTTGAAGTGTCGTTATAATATAGACGACTAAGGAGGTACCTCAATGTATAAAATAGCTGTAGACATAGGCGGAACTAATATTAAAGTGGCAGTCATTAATGATGACTTAGAGATGATTGACTATAAAAAGATTAAAACGCCAGACAATTTCCATATTCGTATCGTGGATGAAACATATAAATTAGTAGAAGGCTTTGTAAATCAATATCAACTTAAAAATCCATTTATCGGTATTTCTAGTGCTGGTGTCGTAGATTCAGATTTAGGTCAAATTATTTACACGGGGCCAACCATTCCAAATTATGACGGTACACAATTCTTCGATGTCTTCAAAGATTTATCGGATGATATCGCTGTTTATAATGATGTAGATGCGGCATTGTTAGGAGAAATTAAACTTCATCGTTATGAAGAAGATCATATATTTTGTTTAACTTTGGGAACAGGTATTGGTGGTGCATTTTACAGTGAAGCTTCTGGTATTTATCAAGGTTCACGTCACCGTGCCAATGAAATTGGTTACTTACTCTATCGTGAAGAAGATGGTAAAACATATGAGCAACGTGCCTCAACATCAGCACTTAAAAATTTAATGACTAAATATCAATTTGAATATGGTACAGATGTTCCTAAAATATTTGATTTAGCAGAGGAAGGAAATGAAGAAGCACTTAATATTCTCAATGAATGGAGTAATTATGTTGCTGAAGGAATTGCTCAAATTCAAATTATTTATGATCCAGGCTTGATTCTTATTGGTGGTGGTATTTCATCTCAAGGAGAAACACTTCTCAAATATATAGAACCTAAGATTCATCATTATTTACCTTCTGACTATGGCATTGCTAAGATACAAACAACTCAAACAAAGAATCATGCTGCTTTATTCGGTGCAATCACTAAACAGTAGCAGGATCTAAATAGAAGTGGGACACCGAATTCATATAGAATTCAGTCCCACTCCCCACTCATTCTTTCTCATTTCCTAATATGACGTCTCGTGTTTGTTGATACACATGATGCATATGTGTGTCATTAAGTAATAAATAACTCACGATATCTAATAAAAATAAAGTTGCGATTTGTGAGTTGATGAATTTTGAGTCATTATTACTTGATTGAGCCGTTGTAATTAATACTAAATCTGCATTCTTAGTAAGCGCACTACCTTCGAAATTCGTTATGACGACTACATAAGCCCCTTGATTACGGGCAATCTTCGCAGCTTCAATTAACTCTAACGTTTCCCCACTATTTGAAATAGCGACAAACATGTCTCGTGATGAAAGTAACGACGCAGATATCTTCATTTGATGCGCATCTGTTGAGACAGAGCCTTTAATACCCATACGCATTGTGCGATAGTAAAATTCACTTGCCGTTAATCCCGAACTTCCTAATCCTGCGAAATTGACTTGTCTACACGTTTTCAAATTGTGTGCTAGACGTTTAATCTTTTCCTCGGAAATAAATTCACCCGTTTGTTGGATAATATTTTGATGATATCGATGAATGAGCTGAACAAGCGGTGCATTTTCTACTACTTTTTCTGATTTTTCGTGTTGCAAATTAAACTTCATATCTTGAAAGTTGGCATAATTTAATTTCCCACTAAATCGTGTAATGGTAGCAGGTGATGTCCCAATAGCATAAGCTAAGGAATTAATTGTTGAGAAATTTTCATCAAGTTCATGTGTTTGTATATATTCAATAATTTTTTTATCCATTTTCGTTAATACATGACGACTTCGTTGAATACGATTTTCAAATTTCATGACAGCACCTCGTAACTAAGTTAGTTAAACTGTATTATATTTGAAAATATTTTTCAATTCTCGATTATAAATTGATAAATATTTTCTTAATGTTATGATATGAATGAATAAACGAATCAATTACAATACTATTTCTATTTACAATTTTGAAAAAGACGGAGCGTGTTTAAAAATGTTACCAAATGGATTAATCGTGTCATGTCAGGCGTTACCTGACGAACCATTACACTCATCATTTATTATGTCAAAGATGGCTCTAGCAGCTTATCAAGGCGGTGCGGTTGGTATACGTGCGAATACTAAAGAAGATATATTAGCGATTCGAGAAGAAGTATCTCTACCGGTTATCGGAATTGTAAAACGAGATTATGAAGGTTCTAATGTATTTATTACAGCAACTTCTAAAGAGGTGGATGAACTAATAGAAAGTGGATGTGAAGTAATTGCTTTAGACGCGACAACGCAAACACGTCCTAAGGAGTCCCTTGAAGAATTAGTACATTACATTCGAGAGAAAGCACCCCATGTTGAAATCATGGCGGATATTTCAACTGTTGAAGAAGCCATCAATGCAGATCATTTAAACTTTGATTACATTGGCACAACATTACGTGGGTATACGTCTTATACAAAGGGACACATTCTCTTTGAAAATGATTTTGAATTTTTAAAAGAAGTATTAGAAAAGGTCAACGCGAAAGTTATCGCAGAAGGTAATGTCATTACACCTGAGATGTATAAAAAGGTAAGCGACTTAGGCGTACATTGTACGGTTGTCGGTGGCGCAATTACACGTCCTAAACAAATCACTGAACGTTTTATAGAAGCTGTCCAACAAAAATAATTGCTTAATTTGGAGGCGTAAATCATGAAGATAACGAACTTAGTAGATAAAAAATTGGCGAGTGATTATGTTGCAATTGAACTATTGAAGTTAATTAAAGATAAGCCTGATGCTATATTAGGACTTGCTACTGGTGGCACGATGACGGATGTCTATCCCCGCTTTTCAGAATTGCTATCAGCCAATCACGTTGATTTAGCAAATGTTCAAACATTCAATTTAGATGAATATGTAGGGTTAGAACCTGAACATGCTCAAAGTTATCATACGTATATGCATCAATTATTATTTGATCATAATGCTAGTTGGAATGCCGATAACATTCATATTCCTCAAGGCCATGTTGATGATTTAGAGCGTGAGGCACGTCGTTATGAGAATCAATTGAAACAAATTGGTCAACCCGACATTCAATTATTGGGTATTGGTGAAAATGGACACATCGGATTCAATGAGCCTGGCACATCTTTTGAAAGTGAAACGCGTGTGGTTGATTTAACTGAATCAACGATTAATGCTAACAGTGTTCATTTTGATCATATTGATGATGTACCTAAACAAGCCGTTTCTATGGGATTAAATTCTATTATGCGTGCGAAACGAATTATCTTATTAGCATTTGGAGAACGTAAACGTGATGCAATTCATCAACTCTTGAATGGTGAAACAAATGAATCATTGCCTGCATCTATCTTGCATCAACATCCTAATGTAGAAATCATTGTTGATGACACTATTTTCAATCGTTTATAGTATCCTACCCAGCATAAAACAAAAACAGAAAGTGGATTGATAACCAATCCGCTTTCTGTTTTTTCATTTTATGAATGTTTAAATAGTTTTAAAATTAAATACATAATAATACTAATAACCGCAATAACTGAGAAAGTAATTAAGAATATTAATTCTGTTTGGTGGAATTCAAATGCTAACGTAAAGTTATTAAAACTTTTGAATGTGCTATAAACGATTAAATTAAGTATGATTAATGCGATTAAAGCAATGATGGATAACCACGCTAACCAACTAAAGAAATGCTTAGCGTTAGGAAACCTGAAATCATTATTCATGTGTGGACACCTCTCTTCCGTCGCAATTGTTTCGAATCAAAACATTTACTACATATATACACTAGAATGTATATCTTTAAACGCGAATAGAGGCTACATAGCATTTATAATCATACATCATCCAATTCTTTAATATTGATGTACAACCCCTGATTTGATTGTTTTATCAACACGAATCGTATCATCTACTACTACGATATCAGCATCTTTACCAATGGCTAAACTACCTTTATGGTCATCAATTTTTAATGCGATGGCTTGATTCAAACTCGTTACACGCCATAAATTCTCTAATGAATCATGTGTATATTCAATTAAATTATACAAACCGTCATTCATTTTCAAGATGCTACCTGCTAAAGCGCCACTTGCTAGGCGAGCCTCTTTTCCTTTAACGATGACATTCTGTCCGCCTAAATCATATTCACCGTCTTCCATTCCTTTCGCACGCATCGCATCAGTGATGAGATACATGTGTTCATTTCCTTTTTGCTTATAAGCAATATGTACAGAAGCAGGATGTGAATGAATACCATCAACTATAATTTCCGTATTTAATTGTTCATTCGTCCACGCCGCACCAAAGACACCTGGATCGCGATGTTCAAATGGTGTAGCTGCATTATATAGATGTGTTACATGTTTTGCACCATGGTCCACCGCTTCATTCGCTTCATCAAACGTTGCCACAGTATGCCCCATTGAGAAGATAATATCTTCATGCAATTGATTAAGTGTATCATGTGCGCCTTCAATTTCAGGCGCAAAGGTAATAATTTTGATTTGCTGATTCGCAACTTCTTGGAAATGTTGAATCTTAGACGCAGATGGACGTTGCACATATTTAGGATTTTGCGCGCCAACTTTATGCTCTGAAATAAATGGTCCTTCTAAATGAACACCACCTACTTCAGCCGCTTCTCCTCGTTGTTGATCAGCTTGATATGCCACAATGTTTTTCAATGCCTTTTCAATATTAGCGTCCGATTGCGTCATCGTCGTTGCTAAGAATGTTGTTGTTCCCTCTGATAATAATTGTTCAGCCAAATGTTTTAACCCGTCATAAGAAGCATCCATTGCGTCCTCACCATAGCCACCATGAATGTGAATATCTATGAAACCGGGTAATACATTTTGACCTTTCACGTCGATTTGTTCTAATTCTCCAGTATACGTTCCTTGTTGAATATCACTTATTTTGCCATCTTCTACTACAAGATATCCATTTTCAATAACTTGCTTTTCCGTATAAATTTTACCATTTGTAATGACATAGTTTGTTGACATGATATACCTTCTTTTCTATTTAATTCTTCAATTTTTCATCTCAATTATAGCATTTCATTAGCTCGTATTTTGCCAATTTTCACTTTTGGAAAAAGTTTTCATAACAGAGCGCTATTACTTAGAAATCATGATATTTCAAAAAAAATGAATTTTGAAAACATTTACTATTATAGGTATACTCAAACTAAATAAAATATAAAGGATGACGTAATTGAACAATGAATGACAAGCGGAAGAAAAATAATTATTTAGTATATGGGATATCCGTAGCCATCATTATACTTATTACTGCAATGGCCGGGATCTTTCCTAAAGCATTTGGCGCTAATGCACAACATATTTATAATTTTATTTCTAATTCATTTGGTTGGCTGTTCTTACTTATTATATTTATTTTAGATATCTTTTTAATCTCTTTAGCAATTTCTCGTTACGGTCGTTTCAAATTAGGCAGTGATGATGAAGAACCAGAGTTTTCATTTTTATCATGGCTAGGGATGTTATTTTCAGCAGGACTAGGTGTCGGTATTGTATTCTGGGGTGTTGCTGAACCACTCACACATTATCTTCATTCACCTTTTCCAAAAGATGTGCCAAATCAATCAGCCGAATCAGCACGTGTAGCCATGGGCTATACCTTCTTTCATTGGGGGATATCACAATGGTCAATCTTCGCTATGGCTGGACTTATCGTGGCATATTTCCAATTTAGAAAGAAGCGAGATGGTTTAATTTCTACAGCAATGGAACCTGTCTTTGGTCAAGCTTACAAACGTCCATTTCGAAATGTGATTGATATTTTAGCAATTATAGCTACAGTCATGGGTATTGCCACTTCTATAGGTCTTGGCATCATGCAAATTAGTGGTGGATTGAATCATGTCTTCCATGTACCAAATAATAATGTTACAAAAATTGCTATTACGGTACTCATGGTTTGTATTTTCTTAGGTTCTGCAATAACTGGTTTAAATCGAGGCGTTAAATGGCTAAGTAACATCAATATTATTTTAGGCGCTGTTTTACTACTATTCATGCTTATCTTTGGAGACTTAAAATTCATCTTCGAATCTTATACTTTAGCAATCGGAGACTATATCAGACATTTTGTTGAATATAGCTTACGTATTAATCCATATTCTGGCAATAATGCTTGGATACAACAGTGGACTGTCTTTTATTGGGCATGGGTAATCTCATGGTCACCGTTCATAGGAGGTTTCGTCGCTCGCGTATCTCGTGGACGTACAATTCGTGAATTTATCATGTGTGTATTAATCGTACCTCCACTCATTTCATTCGTATGGATTGCAGGATTTGGTGGTATGGCCGTTAAAGTTGCTATGGGTGGCGATAACATCGCTAAATTAGTAGATAAAGATTACACAGTAGCTTTATTTGAATTACTATCAAAATTTCCATTAGCAGATATTACGAGCATATTAGCAGTCGTCTTAATATTCTTACTCATAGTGACAAGTGCAGACTCAACAACACATATTGTTGCTGGCATGGCAACAGGAGGTAGCGAGAATCCAAAGGTGAAACATAAAGTGATTTGGGGATTGCTGATCGGTGCCATTTCAGTTGCAATGACAATTGCAGGTGGTTTGACGAGTTTACAAACTGCATCCGTTGTAACAGGATTACCATTCTCTATTATTCTATTACTAATGACACTTTCTATTATGCGCGCGCTTCGCAGAGAACATACGAAGCACTTCCAAATGTCTTATATTGATGATGACAAAGATTATTCCATTCCATTAGAACAACGAGAAGATCATAATAAATCTAATGAAAAAGAACAAGGTAAGGAACAGAACAATGAAGAAGAATAACAATATGAATCTGTACTTTAATTTACTGCCTTTAATTGGACTAATCATAAGTATATTTTTATTCATACTATATTTTGTCATTTATCATGTAGATGATAATTGGGTTATTGTAAGTTTATATTGTTTATTACCAATATTTGTGAATAGTTCGATCACTTTAGCATACAAGCTTTTTAATAAATAGCGCATATACCGCTCTTGTCATATGTGTAATTTTAAAATATTGTAGTAATAAGCACTTTTTATCATTAAGGGGAAACAAGGGGGATTTATAATGAATTACAAACAGTCATCACCTGAAGTCTTACGTCAATTAATTCGAGATGGAGAACTTGTCGGTCACACAAGCGGTATGGCTGAAGGTTATATACAAGCTAATGTGGTTATATTGCCATCGAAATATGCTTATGATTTCTTAAAGTTCTGTTTTAGAAATCCAAAGACTTGCCCACTCTTAGATGTATCAGAAGTTGGCGCACATTCTTTTCCATATTATGGGCCATATGCGGATATACGCACTGATGTTCCGAAGTATCGCATTTATGAACATGGGCAATTGATTAAGGAAGTTGACGATATCACTGATCTTTATACTGAAGATATGGTTAGCTTTCTAATTGGTTGTAGTTTCACTTTTGAACATGCATTGTTGGAAGCTGACTTACCTGTACGTCATATTGAAGAGGGTCATAATGTACCTATGTATCGTACTAACATCCCTGCCGAATCAAGTGGCTATTTTAAAGGTAACATTACAGTTAGTATGCGTCCGATGACTATGACTCAAGCGATTAAGGCAACAGAAATTACTTCACATTTTAAGAATGTTCATGGCACGCCGATTCATATTGGTACACCAGAAGAACTGGGAATCACTGATATCGATAAGCCTGATTATGGAGAAGCTGTCACAATCAAACCTAACGAAGTGCCTGTCTTCTGGGGATGTGGCGTGACACCACAATCTGTTGCACTTGATGCCAAACCTGAGTTAATGATTACACATTCACCTGGACACATGTTTATTACAGATATTAAAGATAGCGAATTAAATGATTAATTTTAAAAAAAAGGAGATACTCAGCTAAAAATTGTGCTGAGATATCTCACTATATATATTTATATTATCCAATGTGTATTAAAAGTTGATAAATAAGTGTGCCCGCATAGTTCCCTATGACATAACCCAATGTACCTATAATTAGTATCGGTCCAACAAGACCTTGCCACCCTTTACTGATAGCTAAAGCTGCTGCCGTTGTAGGACCACCAGCAGTAGCATTACTTGCCAACAGTATTTCTTCAATCTTAAAGTTAAATAACTTTCCTAGTATTAAACTTAAACCTAGATTGAAAATTAAAATAATCATCACAAAGACAAATAATAGTGGTGCTGTTTTGATAATCGTCATAAATGAGGCAGGTGTTCCTATTACTACAAAGAATATGTAAATAATAAATGTTCCAATTTCTGAAGAACCGGCTAATTTATCAAAGAAATCTCCCCAAATAGCCACTGCCAATAATGTAAGTGTTGTAAGTAACAAGTATTGGTCGCCAAAGAAAGAAACCAGTATCGTAAGTAGGACATTAGACTGCGGTATCACATGTTGAATGACCTCAGATAATTTAAAACTGATTGCTACTAATGCCACTGCAATCGCTATCGAAAGTGCAATATCTAATAATTGAATTTGCTTCGATTGCCAATAAGATTGTTGGGTTTCTGGTGTTGACTCAGTTTGATAATCTGTCTTAAACCACCTTTTTATAATAGGTAAAGACGGTATTGCAATTAACAACATAAAGTACAATGCCATAACACTATTATCTGCAACAACTGTTGATGAAATCATATCACTTGGTGTTTTGAACTTCGTGCTCAAAGCTGCAAAGTTCACGCCACCACCTATATAACTTCCTGTCATCATCGCACCAATTTTTGCTAAATATGGAATCCATTGATGAAGTAAAATAAATCCTACCGTTGTCCCCATCAATGTTCCAACTGATGCAATTAAGAAGATATATAATAATCGACGACTTTCCTTCCAAATTTTTAAAATATTAGAACTGAACAATAATAAAGGAATTGATATTGGTACCGCGTAATCCCATACCGTATCATAAACCGGCGATTCAGTGGGAATAATCTTAAAATTAGATAATAACATAGCCCCTACTAATGCAATGATGGCACCTGAAATGGTACTTGCCCATTGATATTTCTGTTCCAAGAAGATACTGACTGTCGCCCAAACTATAATTATGGCCCATAATATCCATGTATCATCTTTTGCGATTAATGTCCCTATTGTAAACATCATCCCATCCCCCTTCTTGAGTAACATTTTATACTATTCATAATTTAATTTCGATAGTCTATGTCGTTTTTATAACGTTATAATCTACTGATAATAATTCTCAATAAAATGTAAAAATGCTCTGTACATTGCTTAAAAATAGGACTATTCTATGTATGAAAATGTTCGAAATTTGGAAAGAAGGTTTCTAGATGAATAACTCTGTTAAATATAAAAAATTTATATTACCTTTAGTCATAAGCATACTTATAGCTGTGCTTGCACCTTTCAGACCTGAATCATTAAGTCTGGATGCATGGCTAATGTTTGCTATATTCGTAGGTACCATTATCGGCTGTATCACACAACCTATGCCGATTGGTGCCGTATCAATCATAGGGTTCACGCTAACCGTGTTAGTTGGCGTTATCGATACAAAGACTGCCGTACAAGGTTTCGGTAATCCTAGTATTTGGTTGATTGCAATGGCATTCTTTATCTCTAGAGGCTTCGTTAAAACTGGACTCGGTCGTCGTATCGCACTTCAGTTCGTAAGATTATTTGGGAAGAAGACACTCGGTCTAGCATACTCACTTGTCGGTGTAGATTTGATTTTAGCACCAGCAACACCTAGTAATACTGCTCGCGCAGGTGGAATTATGTTTCCAATCATTCAGTCGCTCTCTAAATCATTTGATTCTGATCCGAAACAAGGCACCGAGCGTAAGGTGGGGTCATTTTTAATCTTTACTGAATTCCACGGCAACCTTATTACTGCCGCGATGTTCTTAACTGCAATGGCCGGTAACCCGCTTGCTCAGAACTTAGCTGAGAAGACTGCACATGTTCACGTTACTTGGATGAACTGGTTCTTAGCAGCCATCGTCCCTGGTATTGTGTCACTTATCGTCATACCATTTATTATTTATAAAATGTATCCGCCAACAGTTAAAGAGACACCTGATGCGAAAGATTGGGCTGAAAATGAATTAGCTGATATGGGTTCAATTGCTAAAGCTGAAAAATTCATGATTGGTGTATTTATTATCGCATTACTACTTTGGGTAGTCGGTAGCTTTATTGGTGTAGACGCAACATTAACTGCTTTTATCGCATTATCTTTATTACTTATTACAGGCGTGTTAGATTGGAAAGATATTTTAAATGAAACCGGCGCTTGGAATACATTAGTTTGGTTCTCAGTGCTAGTTATGATGGCAGATCAACTGAATCAATTAGGCTTTATTCCATGGTTAAGCCATACTATCGCAAACAGTTTAGGCGGTCTAAGTTGGCCAGTCGTCCTTGTGATACTAATAATCTTCTATTTCTATTCACATTATTTATTTGCTAGCTCAACTGCTCACGTCAGTGCTATGTATGCAGCATTACTCGGTGTAGCCGTTGCTGCAGGTGCACCACCGTTATTTAGTGCATTAATGCTTGGTTTCTTTGGTAACTTAATGGCCTCTACAACACACTATAGTAGTGGTCCTGCACCTATTCTTTACGCAGCCGGTTACGTCACTCAGAAACGTTGGTGGCTGATGAACCTAGCCTTAGGCGTTGTGTACTTTGTAATCTGGCTCGGTTTAGGTTCCTTATGGATGAAATTGATAGGTTTGATGTAATTATATTAAGGAGAGAAACAGTGAATTCTGTTTCCCTCCTTTTTTGTTCTTTATTCCTTTATATTTATCTCTTCCTTAGTCAATACTATTGAACAAATAAAGACTTTTACTTACATATCTTTTCTGTTGCCAAATATTTTAATACGCATTATAATTTATAAAAATATTATATTATAACAAATGGAGATGATACTATGATTCCAGAAGAAAGAAATTCATATACTTTAACTGAAGAAGAAGCTATCATATTTGCAACTGCAAAGTTTAAGCCTTTTCATAACCGACTTGAAGAAGATACACCACAACCAAATCCATTTAAAAAACTAGTAGAAAATGAAAAAGATAAACCATCAACTTTGTAATATCTTTGAACTTACTAACTATGAGATGGAAGATGAATTTCTTCTCAAACTTATCCGACGAAATATAAGTAAATTTAAAACTTCTTCAAACCCTTCTATTGCATCTTACTTGCAAGACAAAGCTCTTTCTTTAAATAAACAAAATTCAATCCGCACGTATTTATTAATTGATTCCGATACTTCAGAACTCATCGGATATTTTTGTTTAAAAATAGTCATCATAAAATTTGAAATTAATGTAAGTAAAAATATTAAAAAGAAAATTTCTTCTGATGCTATGAAAAACAATGAATTTCCATCTTTATTAATTACGAAACTCGCTAGAGACGACCAATATAAAGGTTTAGTTTCAGGGAAAACAATTTTAGAATATGCATTCTCAATAGCTTATGATATTTATAAAAAAACTGCATTGAAACATGTTTGCGTTGACTGGTACGATCATTTCAAACTAGAAAAATTTTATTGTGAAGATTGTGGCTTTAAAATATTTCAATATAGAAATACAGATAAGGGTAAAATTGTTTCTGCATTTTATAAATTTTAGTAATTGTAAGTTTCCCCCATTTTATATCAAACCAATAAAATATTTTCATTCTCTTCCAAATATTATTCTCTTTTATCGTATCAAATATCAAAGTCTTCCTAAATTACCCATCAATCTCAAACCCTAAATCTTCAATCATTTGATAATCGAGTTCATTCGGTTGCCCACCTGTAATCAGATAATCACCTACAAAGATGGAATTGGCTGCTTTTAATGCGATGGCTTGTAAAGAACGTAAATTGACTTCACGCCCACCTGCAATACGAATTTCTTTAGATGGGTTAATCAATCGAAACATCGCAATAATTCTTAAACATTTCATTGGTGACAATAAATCGAGTCCCCCGAATTTTGTCCCTTTAATTGGATGTAAGAAATTAATTGGAATACTATCAGCATCAATTTCTCTCAACGCAAATGCCATATCGATGATATCCTCGTTCGTCTCACCCATGCCACAAATAACTCCAGAACATGGCGAGATATGATTCGCTTTCATAATTTCAACCGTACGCACACGATCTTCATATGTATGTGTTGTAACGACTTCATTATGATACCTTTCGCTTGTATTCAAATTATGATTATAGCGATCCACACCCGCTTCTTTTAACTTCTCCGCTTGTTCTTCATTTGTTAAACCTAAACATGCGCAAATTTTAAGTTGTGGATGCAACACTTTAATATCATGAACCGTCTCACAGATATGATCAACCTCTCTATTTGTAGGCCCACGTCCACTCATGACAATACAATATGTACCAATATGATTCTCCGTCGCTACCTGTGCACCAGCTTTAATTTTGTCAGGTTCAACTAACGCATAGCGTTGTTTTTCTTTCATTTTCACCGATTGACCGCAATAACCACAGTCTTCTGAACAAATTCCACTTTTCGCATTTAATATCATATTGAGTTTCACTTTTTTCCCGAAAAAGTGTTTCCGAATGATATATGCTTCATTTAATAATTCAAATGTATCAATCGTTTCATCTTCAAATAATGCTAACGCCTCATCCTTACTTAATACGTCTTGATTTAAGATACGTTCTGCTAAATTTAATCTCATGTTATTAAACCCCTTACTTTAAAAAATCCCGTAAAAATTCTAAATGTAAACTTTATATATAAATAAGTTTACATTAACGGCGTGAAAAATTAAATATTTAGCCGGAAATTAAACAAAACAATAGACTAGAATATCTTAAAATATCCCAGCCTTAATCAACATATTCACCGTTATAGTCTTCATTGCAAGGGCAAGGCAACGAAATCTTTTTAACACACTCGATTTCTGCCTTACTCTCTATTCCTCATCATAATTTTTCTCTAATTTACGCAATTCATCGCGTGTTTTCTTCTGCAGACCTTCACCGTAATCCATCATTTGAACAATGTCTTTAAAGGCAGCATGTGGAATAGCCAGCTCATCTAACTCATCTGGATGTACATGTAAATCAATGTCGTCTTCACGTCCTTCTGCCAATTTATGAACGAAGTCAGGTTCTGTAACAAATGGTGACGACATGCCGACCATATCAGCGTTATTTAAAGCATCTAGTGCCGTTTCAGGTGTATTAATACCACCACTCGCAATCAACGGCACATGTCCATTTAAATACTCATATACGACTTGATTGACGCGGCGTCCATAATTGTCGCCTGGTGTACGCGTCTTATTCTGGTAAATATTGCGTCCCCAACTTGCGATAGCCACATAATGAATATTTGCGACTTCCATGACCCAATCTAAATGTTGATTAAATTCATCAACTGTATAGCCTAAATCACTACCTCTTGTCTCTTCAGGTGTCGCTCTGTAACCGAATATGAAATCACTAGGCGCCTCTTCATCGATGACTTTTTGTACTGCCTGCATGACTTCTAAGCCAAAGCGTGCTCGGTTCTCTAACGAATCAACGCCATATTGATCATGTCGTTGATTTGAGAACGTAGAGAAGAAAGTTTGAATGAGTAAACGTTGTGCAACGGAGATTTCAACGCCATCAAATCCAGCTTGAATTGCTCTAGATGTTGCATCGGCATATTGTTGTATGACGTCATGAATTTTCTCCACCGACATTTCTAAAACGTCATGTTTAATTGGAGAGTGTAACGTCATTGGACTTGGGCCATAGACTTCCCCATAATTCATAATTGCAGTATTTGAGAATCTTCCAGCATGTGCAAGTTGAATAATCGCTTTATTCCCCTCTTGTTTCATAGCTTGCGCCACTTTTCTTAAACCAGGAATACAAGCATCATCAGAAATATTAAACCCATATTCAAATAACTGACCATATGGCTCGATATAAGCTGCGCCAGTTACTTGTAATCCTGCTGAATTGGCACGACGTTTCGCATAACGTATGTCTTCCTCTGTTATATGCCCTTCTTTAGTAGACGAGTTCGTCGTCATGGGCGAAAGAACAAATCGATTAGCTAATGTAATGCCATTAGATAGTGTAATAGGTTCTAGCAGTGGTGCGAATTTCGACATTTTATGACATCCTCTTTCGTTCATTTTTGTATTATTTTCAAAGTATCATGCTTTATGACAATACTCAATCGACTTGTTTGTGAACTGTTTTAGCACCCCTTTTCAGAAAAAGAAGAAAACCACTAGAACATTTGTGTGACGTATAAACTAAATTCCTACAAAATTTCACTAAACACGTTAAAATGGTGGTGGGTATTATAATTAAGGGACTAAACAATTAACTTTGGAGATGAGCGCCAAGTGGATTTCAATATATTAGATTATGCCATGATTGATGAAGGCAAGGATGCGACGCAAGCTTTACAAGATACCACAAGACTTGCGAAACTCGCTGATGACTTAGGCTACAAGCGTTTCTGGTTAACAGAACATCATGATGTTCCAGCGTTTGCGAGTGGTAGTCCTGAATTATTAATGATGCATTTGTTAGGGGAAACGAAGCGCATTAAGTTAGGGTCTGGTGGCGTCATGTTGCCTCACTATAGCCCGTTTAAAGTGGCCGAAAATTTTAAAATGTTAGAGGCACTCCATCCTGGTCGGGTTGACTTGGGTATCGGCAATAATCCAGGTACAGCGGTGGTCAAACGCGCAATGGATGAGGACAAGCGTGACTATCTTGATTATGCACAAAGCATTGAGGATATTCGTCATTATTTGACGCAAGCACCAGAGGAACAACGTGTAGGACAAGTGATTAGTCAACCTCACCTATCACGTCATCCAGAAATGTGGCTCTTAAGTGCAAGCCAACGCTCAGCTAAATTAGCTGCTACACAAGGCATGGGCTACACATTAGGAACATTCTTATTACCTAGCCAAGATAAGATTGATGCAGCTAAAGCGTCAGTAGAGACGTATCGTGAACACTTTCAACAAACTGCATTAAACATGTCACCCACAGTCATGTTAACAACGTTTGCGATTGTAACGGACACTGAAGAAGAAGCGCAAGACTTACTACACGCACTTGACGTGTGGCTACTAGGCAAACGTCAATTTGCCGAGTTCGACCGCTTCCCATCCATCGAAACAGCACAACAATATAACTTAAGTGACCGTGATAAACGCGTTATCGCTCAGCATCGTGCACGCATCTTAGCTGGCACAATCGAGCAAGTGAAACCCCGCTTGGACGCAATGATCCAAGAATTTAAGGCGGATGAAGTCTTAGTCGTACCGCTATTACCAGGCATCGACCAACGATGTCGTACAATTGAACGCATCGCACAAGCGTATTTATAAATAAAGAAAGGATGATATAAAATGGCTAAATTAGCTAATTATTTATATGTTGAAAAGGTAGGAAACCAATATATTTATCGTATGACACCTGAATTACAAGATGACGTAGGTACAGTAGGTTATGTAGAATTTATGGGACCAGATGACGTTAACGTCAATGATGAAATCGTGAGTATCGAAGCATCTAAAACTGTGTTAGATGTGCAATCTCCACTTGCAGGTAAAATTGTCGAACGTAATACGAAAGCTGAAGATGAGCCAGCTATTTTAAATTCTGAAAAGCCAGAAGAAAATTGGTTAGTTAAATTAGAAAATGTAGATGAAGCAGCATACGACGCATTACCAGATCCAGATGAGGACTAAATGTCAGTGAACCAACAAGAACGTTTAGCTTATCTTATTGAAACGATGTGGAAGGAACAATATGGTGACAAACCTTTAGACCTCCCTCACACTGACACAGAACAGTGGGAATTGTATCGTGGTTTGGCCAATGTTCGTCCACCTGAGCCTGTCAGTTCTGAGTACTTAGATATTCAAGATGCCTATTTATCTACATTAAACAACCAACAAGACATTACACATATTGATGATTTAACACCTGTTTCAGATGAGCCATTATATTTATGGCTAGGTGACATCACAACACTTGATATTGACGGTATCGTCAACGCAGCGAATAGCCGATTCTTAGGATGTATGCAAGCGAATCACGACTGCATAGATAACATCATTCATACCAAGGCTGGTGTACAGTTACGTCTAGATTGCGCTCATATAATTGAGCAACAAGGACGTAAAGAAGGTGTTGGTAAAGCAAAGGTTACCTCTGCTTATAATTTACCAGCCAAATATGTCATTCATACGGTTGGCCCGCAAATTCGTAAACAACCTGTATCTCAGATGAATAGAGATTTGCTTGCACGTTGTTATCGTAGCTGTCTAGCGCTTGCCGATGAAAAGGGGTTAAGACACTTAGCATTCTGTTGTATTTCAACAGGTGTCTTTGGATTCCCACAAGACGAGGCAAGTCGTATAGCGATTGAAACGACACGTCAATATTTACATGAAACTGGCTCAGAGTTGAAAGTACTCTTTAACGTATTTACAGATAGAGATTTAGAACTATATAAGGAGGCTTTCAATGACAACAACAGATAACCCAACGCATAACGAGAATTGGATAGCGCTTGATAAGGCGCAACAACAAGACGCCACTCAAACGGATATCTTGGCACAAGCCATTGATGAAGCTGATGCCATCGTTGTCGGCATAGGCGCTGGTATGTCTGCTTCAGACGGTTTCACTTATATTGGTGAACGTTTTACGCAGAACTTTCCCGACTTTATCGAGAAATATAATTTCTTCGATATGTTGCAAGCGAGTTTGCACCCGTTTGATAGTTGGCAGGAATATTGGGCATTTGAAAGTCGTTTCGTGAAGTTGAACTACTTAGACCAACCTATCGGCCCTTCTTACGTTGCACTTAAAAAGATGCTTGAACACAAGGATTATCATATTATTACGACCAATGCAGATAATGCCTTTTTAGTGGCAGATTATGATTTAAATAAAGTATTTCATATACAAGGAGAATACATTCTTTGGCAATGTAGCCAACACTGTCATGCACAAACATATCGTGATGATGATGCCATTCGCGAAATGGTAGCCAAACAAGAAGACATGAAAATCCCATATGAGTTGATTCCACATTGCCCAAAATGTGATGCCCCTATGGAGATTAACAAACGTAAAGCACAAGTCGGCATGGTTGAAGATGCAGATTTCCATGCACAATTAAATCGCTACAATCATTTTCTAGATACTCATAAGAATGGCAAAGTGTTATATCTTGAAATTGGTATTGGTTATACGACACCACAATTTGTGAAACATCCTTTCCAACGTATGACGCGTCACAATCCCAATGCCGTGTTTATGACGTTAAACAAGAAAGCGTATCGTATCCCTAAATCAATCCAAGATAGAACCATTCATCTCACTGAAGATATAGCATCATTAATCATTAACGCACAAAGACAATTAACAACTTAGGAGACAAAAACATGTATTTAATAGAACCTATTCGTAATGGTAAATATATCGATGATGGCGCCGTAAACTTGGCGATGCAAGTATATATTAATAACAATATCTTTCTGGACGAAGATATATTACTTCCATATTATTGCCAACCTAAAGTAGAAATCGGTCGTTTCCAGAATACAGCGGTTGAAATCAATCAAGACTACGTCGATGAGAACAACATTAAAGTCGTACGTCGCGATACAGGCGGTGGCGCAGTTTACGTCGATGATGGTGCTGTCAACGTATGTTGTATTTTAGAACAAGATACATCCATTTATGGTGATTTTCAACGCTTCTACCGCCCTGCTATTCAAGCGTTGCATAATTTAGGCGCAACTGACGTCATTCAAAGTGGTCGTAATGATCTCGCTTTAAATGAGAAGAAAATTTCAGGTGCTGCGATGACATTATTGAATAACCGTATTTATGGTGGTTATTCATTACTATTAGATGTCGATTACGACGCCATGGTCAACGTATTGAAACCAAACCGTAAGAAGATTGAATCTAAAGGCATCAAATCAGTCCGTGCCCGCGTCGGTCAAATCCGAGACGCTTTAGACCCTAAATATCAAGATATCACCATTCATGAATTCAAAGATCTCATGATTAAGCAAATTATGGGAATAGATGACATTAAAGATGCCAAACGCTATGAATTAACAGACGAAGATTGGGCTGGCATTGATCAATTAGTCGCTGAAAAGTATGATAATTGGGAATGGAACTATGGCCGTTCACCACGATATGAATACAATCGAAATGAGCGCTTTAGTTGTGGCACAATTGATATTTCCCTATCAATTGAACATAACCGTATTGCCGCTTGTCGTATTTATGGAGATTTCTTTGGTCAAGGTAACATTCACGATGTTGAAGAACATTTAATTGGTACGCGCATGGTCAAAGCTGACTTGATTGAACGTTTGAATGACATTGATTTGACGTTCTACTTTGGCAATCTTAGCGTAGAAGAATTTGTGTCATTTATATTGAGTTAATTGCAGAGATAGACGTATTTTAGAATGGATAACTAAAAGAATTCATTTCAAGCCTATGATTGACTATTTTACAATCATAGGTTTTTTTATATTCATAGAGAATTCTAATAAATGTAAAAAGAATTTGACATTATCTCTCATGATGCTATGCTATAAATGTAAAATACTTTTGACATTTAGAGGTGAAATATATGTTTTATATCTTACTTTTCATTAGCGTACTAATTTTTGGTATCATTTGGACAATTATTACAAATAAGTATCTCCCAAGCGAAACGCTAGATACTAAAAATACTGATAGAACTGGTTACGATGAGAGACAACGCACAATGTTTTTAGAAATATTTTCTAAAACTTTTGTAGGTTTAGTTTATACCTTTTTCATCGGTATGATTTTAAAAATATTCGCTTTATACCAAGGACATCATACGGTTTATCCATTTAATCAATTCCCAGAATTGGCTTATATATTAATAGTAGCTTTACTATTAGTAATGAATTACTTTATAGTGAAAAAGAAATACACGCCATAGGACTGATTAAAATGAAAAACAAAATAAGAGAATACCGGAAACAAATGGGTATGTCTCAAGACACATTAAGTAAAAATGTGAACGTTTCCCGTCAGACAGTTAATGCAATCGAGAACAATAAATACGATCCAACCTTGCAACTTGCATTTAAATTAGCAAAGCAATTCAATACAACTGTGGACGACCTATTTAATCCTTAAAAATTATAAGTAGGTGATAATAATGTTAAAAAGACAAGATGAAATGGAAAAACAACATTTTAGTATAGCTAGTAAATGGACTACAGTTTACTTTTTTATCGTATTAGCGGTTTATAATTTCTATATTAAATTTACTGAGGGAGATTTTAATATAGTCTGGTTGATTTTACTCATCGGTTTAGTTATCTATTGGGGCATTGCAACGTACTTAAAATATAAGACGCGAATCAAAGATTAGCTTGTCAGAAATTTAAATGGTTCATCCATTACTTAAAATACATTTTTACACTTTCGGATATTAAAATGCTTTAACAAGTTTTATAATACATTTAGTAAACACCAGTCCCCTCACCACGCCAACTAGTGAGGGGTTTTTTGATACCCAAACGACCACTAAAAAAACCTGAGCTTACGTATGTAAATCACTTACATTAAGCCCAGGTTCAACTTATTTATTAAAATGTATTGAGTGTTATTATATAACCATGTCAAAAGTCAATCACGTTTATTATTTTTTAATTAATGTACCAATCTTACCATCTAGGGCATCTCCTAAATCTTCAAGAGATGTGATTAATACACTACCTTCTGGATTTTTCTCGATAAATTGTAATGCTGCTTCTACTTTAGGTAACATACTACCTTTTGCGAATTGACCGTCAGCAATATGTTGATTCATTTCATCCACTGTTACTTCACCTAAAGCTTCTTGATTATCTTTACCGTAATTAATATAAACATAATCTACTGCTGTTAAGATGATTAATTGATCTGATTTTAAGTGTGCTGCTAGTAAAGCACTTGTTTTATCTTTATCGATAACAGCATCGACGCCTTTATAGTTACCTTCTTCTTTGACAACTGGGATACCGCCACCACCAGCTGCAATAACTAATGTACCGTGTTTAATTAATGTTTCAATGCTATCTAGTTCTACAATGTTGATTGGCATTGGAGAAGGTACAACACGACGATAACCTCGTCCAGAGTCTTCTACAAATTTATAACCTTTTTCTTCCATTGTTTGTTCCGCTTGTTCTTTTGTATAGAATAAGCCAATTGGTTTCGTAGGATTATTGAATGCTTGGTCATCACCAGCTACTTCAACTTGAGTCACTAATGTAACCACTTGTTTATCAATATTTAAAACATGAAGTTCATTTAATAAGCTTTCTTGTAGTTGATAACCAATGTAAGCTTGACTCATTGCGCCACATTCTGGGAATGGGAACGCTGGTCCTTGACCATTTTCAGCTGCATAATTTAATCCTAAATTAATACTGCCGACTTGTGGTCCATTACCATGGCTGATTACAACTTCATAACCTTTTTGGATTAAGCTAACTAATGATTTAGCTGTTCCTTTAACTAATTCTAATTGCTCTTCAGGTGATTGTCCTAAAGCGTTACCACCTAAAGCCACTACGATTTTAGACATAGGTAGGTCTCCCTTCAATTATTCTCCTAAAGTTGCAACCATTACAGCTTTAATAGTGTGTGCTCTGTTTTCAGCTTCTTGGAAGACAACAGATTGTTCACTTTCAAAGACTTCATCAGCAACTTCCATTTCAGTTAAGCCATATTTTTCTTGAATTTCTTTCCCAATTTTAGTTTCAGTATCGTGGAATGATGGTAAGCAGTGTTCAAAGATGGCACGTGGGTTACCAGTTTTTTCCATCATTTCTTTAGTTACACGATATGGTTCTAATAATTTGATACGTTTTTCCCAAACTTCATCAGGTTCACCCATTGATACCCAAACGTCTGTATAAATAACGTCTGAACCTTTAACACCTTCATCGATGTCATCAGTTACTAAGATTTCTCCACCATTTTTAGCTGCGATTTCTTTACAACGGTTTAATAACTCATCTGTTGGATTTAATTCTTTAGGGCAAACTAAGTGGAAAGTCATTCCCATGATAGCTGCACCTTGCATTAATGCATTTGCTACATTGTTACGTCCATCTCCAACATATGTGAAGTTGATTTCGTGGTATGGTTTTTTCAATACTTCTTTTGCTGTTAAGAAGTCAGCAAGTACTTGAGTTGGATGATCTTCATCTGTTAAGCCGTTCCACACAGGCACACCTGAATATTTCGCTAATTCTTCAACAGTACGTTGTGAGAAGCCACGGTATTCGATTCCATCATACATACCACCTAATACACGAGCAGTATCTTTCGCAGATTCTTTTTTACCCATTTGGCTTCCAGTTGGTCCAAGATATGTCACGTGAGCGCCTTGATCATATGCTGCAGTTTCAAACGCACAACGTGTACGAGTAGAATCTTTTTCAAAAATTAATGCGATGTTTTTACCTTTAAGTTTTTGCTGTTCTATACCGGCGTATTTCGCGCGTTTTAAATCCTCTGATAGATTTAGTAAAAACTCAACCTCTTTTTGTGAAAAGTCTAATAGTGTTAAAAAACTTCTGTTTCTTAAATTTTGCATCTTGTACAACTCCTTTGTGATATCTTTCACATGTATTGTAAGCGATTGCGAAATATAATACAACACTTTTCAAATAACTTTATATATTATTTATGTATAATTGACAAAATGTTTACAATGACATGTTTTTTGATATATTTACAATTTTTAGCGCTATAATGAAAGTGACTACTATGATTTTTATGATTTTATTATTACACATAAAATAGCATTATTAAACTTATTTAGTAAATACTTTCTTTTAGGAATTTATATACCAAAAAACCTTCTTTGTAACGACGATACAAAGAAGGTTTATTTTAGTGCTATGCGTCTTTAGCGCCTCGATCAATCATATCTTGTTTAGTAACAATAGGATATTTCTTAAATACAAGTGAACCAATCCAACCTGCAAGTCCACCAACGATAGCCATGACAACGCCATAAATAACGACTGTCATTGGATTATTAAAACCAAACATTACAAGGAATCCAGCAATTGGTGTTGCTGTACCTGTCGCATCATTGATCATGCCTGATAATGCGACTATTAAACCTGCAGCTGCTCCACCAAAGAAATTCGTTATGTAAATCGGAATTGGGTTAGCTGACACTATATCTGCTTGTGACAAAGGTTCAATACTTACTGAAATCGTTGACTTGCGATCTCCTAATTTTAAACGGTGGAATAATGTACCGTTCATAAATGCTGAACTAAATGCTGCCATTGCCCCGATTGCCATAGGTATACCTGTTAGTCCTAATAAAGCTGTCAATGCCATTGAACTTAATGGCGCAGTACCAACAACTGTAATGATACCGCCGAGAACAATCCCCATAAATATTGGATTCGTGTCTGTACTACTTTGAATAATGTCACCAATTTTTAAAAGTGTGTTATTAACGACTGGCGTTAAACCTGCTGCAATCAATCTTGCAAGTGGCGCAAGTAGAACTACTGAACCAATCAAATCAACGCCATCTGGAACGTATTTCTCAGTGTACTTCATAACGTAACCGATAAGGTACCCTGCGAAGAAACCTGGTAAGAGATCCATGCCACCACAGGCAGCACCAATAACTAGTGCGTAGACTGGAGACACACCAATCGCAAGCGCAGTCAATCCGGCTGCAGCAACGCCTCCGAGACCTCCCGCAGCATCCCCTAACTCCTCTAGAAATTTGATTCCGAATACTTCTCCACCAACATACTTGTTGAATGCTTCGACTAAGAATGTCGCAATAGCCGCGTTTGCCAGTGCTCCCATCGCACGCATTCCGTTAGGCGCTTTATACGTAAATAATGTAAAAATAATAAGAACTAAAATTAAGAATAAAGTACCAATTAGTAAATCCATAAAATTTTCCCATCCCCTTGTAGATAATAAAAAAATGAGAATATAAGTTAACTGTTTTAGACGCCTAAAGTTATCTTTTATCCTCATTTAGTGACTATTTTACTAAAAAAACAAATTATATTCCACGGAATTTATTATTTTTTATGTAAAAAGCAAAATTCATACTATGCAAAAGAATATATACGAATTTCGCATTTAATATTATTATTTGGTAAATGGAATGACTTTTTATTTATTATTAACGTAGCGCAATTTTAAGTAGATTACTTTTGATTTCAATAAAGTTAATATTTTTATTCTTTTTGTTTGTAAAAATAGTTTTATTTTAATTTGAATGGGTATTTATTAAAAGTAGATACATAATTGATGTATTTGTTTTGGAATAATCATTGCATTAGTAATTTCTTACGTGTTGAATTACATGCTCTTTTCTTTTCAATTTAGATTGAATTACTCACACTTCCTTAAATTATAGAGTACATTTATGAATCACTAATGATCCCATGCCGATAAAATGTATCCTTACTATACATTTTATTAAAACCCAATAATTGTATTTTCCCAAAACGCCAATATGGCCGTTAAAGCACTTATAGTTCTCCCAATGCTATAAGTGCTTTTGCTATGTATAAAACAAGGGAATGAAACTGAATTCAAGTTAAATTCTGTCTCACTCCCTACTCCATATTATGTCTTAAATATTACCTTGGACATCTGCAGTTTTTATAAATGCTATAACTCCCTCTATCATTCCAATAACACCAGGAATACCTGTCCAACAAAATAATATATATAATAGTGCTTTACCATATTGTTTTCTATAAAATCTGTGTGCCCCCAAGCCACCTAAGAAAAATGCTAACGCTGCATAAACATATTTATTCACTATAAGTTCGTCTCCTTTAACCAAATGATTTAAAGAAACGCCAAAAAGTTCTGTCATCTCCAATAATGCATGTATGTCTGGAGAACTGACATCCCTTTCCCAATTTGAAATAGAATGTCGAGAAACATTTAGTTTTTCTGCCAACTTCTCTTGAGACATCTTTTTAGACTTCCTTAAGTTTCTAATACGTTCCCCTACATTCTTGGTTTTCAAATTGATCCGCTCCTTTACGTTGCCATCATATGGTTAAAATCTTGTTTATTCTAGCGAAAATTATGAACAAATACGTTATTTTTGTAGAAATTTAGTGATTTGAAGCAATTTTTTTAATTTAAGACCTTCCGGAATAGAGGGTCAGTCTAAAATTAAAAATTATAAATATGGTTTGATTTCTTGATAGTTTTAATTAAAAATAAAGCAATTAAACTAAAAATCACTATTCCAACAAGTCCTGTTAAACCATAAAGTAATGGATTGAATTGTGATTCTTTTATAGAGAAAGTAGTTACAGTACTTGAAAATTGATTTAAAATTCCGTGCATTATCGCTGGCACAAAGATATTTCCAGATTTGATATATGAATAAAATAGAATAATGCCAAACGGAATACACATTAATATCATCATTATATTTCCTAGAATTGGATGATTAGGATAATTATGCCCCATTAAGATAAGAGGGAGATGCCATAATCCCTATAAAGCCGCCTAAAATTAATCCTTTTGTTACTCCAATATTAGTCAATTTAGGGTACATGAAAGCTCGCCAACCTAACTCTTCACCTAGATAAGCAATCATGCTAAATAGTATACCTATTGATAGATTAAGTATTATTGGAATCAATAAGTTGATAAATAGCGGTACATCTGGTAAGAAAATAAAAATTTCTTTCATTCTATCTTGTTGTTCTGTGCTATTTAGAAATTGATTGGGATTCAACATATAAGAAACTAAGTAAATAATTATCAAAGCCAATAGCATCATCAATGGATGTATAAACCAATATTTAATTTTTCCTAATCTAAGTCCGAAGAACTTCCAAAACTTTTTGTCACGATAATAAATTGCCCATACAATGATTGCCGTAATAGCAGGAAACAACATCGTTAAACTCGCAATTATTGAGAAAGCTTGAAGTCCGCCGATTAAATAAACAAGACCTTCAATACTATAGGTTAAAACGAACACTAAAATAATATATGTAAGTAATGAACGACGCATCGTTGATTTGGTACCTCCTTATGATTGATTTAATTTTTGGGCTTTCTTTTTCTAAGCCAAAGTAAAATGCTCAAAATAATTGCACTTCCTATATATAATCCAAGAAATAATCCTATTATGCCAAAAACGCCTTGTTGTGTTTCATGGAATTTAATGATAGATTGGCTTGAACTCATAAAGACAAATCTAACGGTTTCTAGACAGACTAAATGAAACAACATATTTGCCCATAAGGAACCAGCAAATTCTCTGTATAATTGTAACGTGATGCCAAATATATAAAACTGAATCATTAAACCTACAACTGACAATAGTTCTGGATTACCTAAATGTATTAAGTTTGAAATAATATGCGCTACCCCACCAATAATTGCAAATAATAATGGTTGGATAAATAATGATGGAATAAATTTGAACTATTTTCGTAACTCATTTAATATCAATCCACGAACCAACACTTCTTCTGGAAAAACCTCATATAATACTGCGAAAAGACAATTAAATAAAAACATTGCCCAAATATGTATATCCGTACTTACGCTCACATTTTGCATTAAACCTGTACTAATACCTATTACTAATACGATAAATGTAATTAAAAATGGTAGTGCCAATGCTATGATTAAATCTCGCTTATTACTATATCCTTTTAATTTAATTTCTTTTAAAATGTCTGGGTTCTTTGAGTGAATGTACTTTAATGTTATCAATGTCCCAACGGTAAATATAATTCCACTTATCAGTTGACCAATAGGTTTCGCTAGACCATGATTCATAGCGAGCCCACCTAATTCTCCTGCAACTTCCAATATAGCAATTGTGAGAATCATATAAGTTAAAATCTTATAAATACTAAATTGCCTTACCTTCATAAATCATTATCTCCTTCAAGTTAAATTTTTATGAGTGCAATTTAAGGCTAACATACTAAAGCACAAAGCTTAATAACTGCTTTGTGCTTAGTTTATTTATATGGATTTCATTACCTTTTCTACAAGACTATTCACTTTTTTATTTACAGATTGCTTATTACTTCGGTTGAGTTGATCAATATAAAATTTTTTTATATTAGAAATACCAACTAAATTTAGTGGATACTTCAATACTCTATAACCTAGATTCAAATTTAATAAATTAAACCATTCACTTCCACCAATTGTATATATAACTATTGCTTTTTTATCTTTCCATAAACCGTTTTTATAATATTGTTTATTTTTGAAACTAAAAGCCTCATTAGGCCAAAATGTCATATCAATAAATCCTTTAAGCAACATTGGCATGTTTAACCAATATAGAGGATAAATGAATATTAATGTATCACTTTGATTAATAATATTTATAAATTTATTTTGCTTATCTGTTAATTCATGTTTATATCCTTTTTCTAAAATAAGTATGTCTTCTTTAATAAGTTGTAGATTGAAAATATACTTCTCTTTATTTTCCAATTTTTGAGTTAATAATTTAAAAATTCCATAACATGTCCCTGATTGATTTCCAGCGTATATAATACTAATCATACTCTTTAACTCCTGCTAACATATTCAAAATTTCTGTTTTATTTTCCTCAAATTTCATGTCTTGTGAGAGCTCCTTAACTTGTTCCAATCTATTCAATATATTAATTTGTTCATTAATACTTCTTTTATAATCCTTAATAATTCGATCTAAGTACTTAGTAGATTGGATGTTACACTCTTTTGAAGTAGGCTTGTTAAATAAATTTACAATATACTTTATTTCTTCTAGGCTTAAGTTTAATCGTTTCAAATCTTTGATAAGTTTCAATGTTGTATAGACAGTCTGATTAAATTCCCTATAATTATTTTGATTTCTAGAAATGTTAATCAAGCCTTTTTCTTCATAATAACGAATCATTGATTTAGATATATTAAGCTTTTTGGAAACTTCATCTATTTGCATTTTTTCATCCCCTTCCTATGTTATTTAAAAGTTATCATTAAACTATACTTGAAGGTCAATAAAAAAAGAGACTAAATTAGTCTCTCAAATTAATTCTCTGCACACTTTTCATTGCAACTAAAATTATTGCTATTACGAATAATACTGTTGCTATGAGTGAAGATGTATTACCGTATGCGCCACCGGTTAGGAGTATGTTTTTAACTTTAATAATATACTGAATTACGCCGTAGTCATCATTATGCGTTGTGATGTGGACAAAGTCTGACAGATTCCAACACATATGCATAAAAACACTTGGCCAAATTGAGTTAAATTTATACGCCGTCATACCGTACAATATACCAGCGACCGTGCCACTTACGACTAATAATATTAGACTGACTCCAGACATACCGCCGTTAAACAAATGGACTAAAGCGAATAATACTGATGTAACAATGATGGCAAAGGTAATATTCGCTTTCTTTTCAATGTAGCCCATTAATAAGCCTCGTACTGTTAATTCTTCAGCTATAGGTGCACATATTCCACCTAAAACAATAATTTCAAATAACATTTCTAGATATTCTATTACAGTATCAGCTTTCGTTATTTCAAAATGACCTGGAATAAAGACGCAATAAATGATGATATTTATAATCGGAATCAGTAAGCCAACTGATAGATAACTGAGTTTACATTTAGGTAAGTTAATACGATAGTCACTTAATTTCTCTTTAAATCCTTTATTAATTAAAAATTTAATGAATAAAAAGGTAAGTCCCACATAGGTGATACCATGTAAGATTGTTTCAAATGATTTCAAATCTAACAAATGCCATAGTAAAGCAATATTTTGCGCAATGACTGTTAATACAAACGTCAAAATAATGACACCAATGGTTCTGTTGCAAAGTAAAAAATATAGCTAACCACTAATTTATCATGTCAGTGTTCGCTTAACTTGCTAGCATGATGCTAATTTCGTGGCATGGCGAAAATCCGTAGATCTGAAGAGACCTGCGGTTCTTTTTATATAGAGCGTAAATACATTCAATACCTTTTAAAGTATT